>JAABUU010001005.1_pt1 | contig 52993 bp, 47 predicted proteins | sample 5559301 | NCBI WGS metagenome assembly JAABUU01 (sample SAMN10711884, study PRJNA513360) | rock metagenome | isolation source: Antarctica rocks | place: Antarctica: Victoria Land, Richard Nunatak white
TTTAGCCCATCTTAACCGAAGCCGAGCAGCTTCAGGTGTTAATTTCGGTCGCTTAAGAGCTAGCCAGTGAGAAATTCCGTGAGCTCGTAGTGTTGCGTTGAGAGTTCTCGCGTCCAAATCGATCCCGATGTTCGTTTTCAGCTGTCTCCAGGTGATTTTAGGCTTCGATCGTAACTGACGTAACAGTATCCTAGCTGCTCGAGGGGTAATTGATAAAGGTCTTCCTGATCTGGGTTTATTGACTTCGAAGGGTGCAGTGCAAAGTCTTCCTAAAACTCCATTTATGATGGTGCGGGAAACGTTCAAATTTCGACTGATTTGGGTGGGTGTAGCTTCTAGCTCAGCTTGTCCCGTAATTTTCCCTTTAGTCAACAAATCGAGCTTCTTTCTGAGAGTCTTATTACCAGAAATTGTAGTTAACGAAGCTCTTCTGAGCATGGTGAATGTGGTTGAAGAAAGGTTGATTGTTTTGAAGGTACGCGATTTTACGTGTTTTCGCTTAAGTGACCGTGACTTTTTGCAGGGTACTGTACTAGGGTAATCCACTTGCGATCGCTAGGCTGTAGTTTCTTCTGTTTTCCAGGTTTCTCTGAGCCTGTAATAATAAACTAAGAGGATATCTTGCCCATCAGGAAGCCAGACTCGTTAAAGTTCTAGGTATCCCTATCTATAATACTATACTTCGCCTTTATCGACTGAACAAGCGTAAACCAGGGCCGGATAACCGCTAGGTCCTCGCAGGCAGCTCGCTGGCAATTATACGGACGGCTCCATCGCGTTCGCAGCTCAGGTGTACGCTGTATAAACTTATCAACCCAGTTTTTGCCAGTAAGGTTGCCTCCGCGCTCTCTCAGTAATCTATCAGCCATATCTCGTACGGATACCTTCGAGGGTGGTATGCCACGTAGACTCTCGTCGAGTATACGCTATACAATTACCTTCTCTTCTAACTTTATCAGGCTTTTGCGGTTCGGCTCGCAATCGCGTCGAGGGCGTTTTCTAGCGCGTCGGTCAACTAACGTTCTTCGCGGAACGTTATAGATCGCTGCAGCGCGTCTATTAGTTTGTATTTGCTAGGAACTAATATCTTGGATAGCAAGCTGTAGATCGCTTTCAGTATAGGTTCTTCGGATATTGGATGGTGAACCACGTTAGGTATTTTCCCTTTGCAAAATACCTTAAGCATTCCTAGTACTAAATAAGATTAGATAAGAAGCACGGACGCCAGTCGTGGTTGGTTGGGCACTCGCTTGTCGGAGCCCGGAGGCCGAGGCCGAGGCCACACACACGCACATAGAAGGCGCCGTTCTCAATTCCTTGTTGAGGCACGACACTAGACCCCACCTTGAGCTGAGCGACTCCGTTTAGGGCAGAGGCGCCCTGTTTGGTGATAGCTCTAAGAATCAGATCCTACACCATCTCCTTCCTGCCAACATTTCTGACTTTTTCGACGTCCTCCATCTGTTGATTCCCTAAAATGGAACAGAAGACATGGGTAATGCTTGGTAACGGACCTAAGTCCTCATGGACCACTTGTCTTTGAGTAAAACTCATCGCAAATGGCAGAGAACAACCCCGATGTAATGAACCAATTGGCAACGAAGTTGGGTCTATCGTCCGATCTCCAGTTCTATGACGTCTATTCCCTGGATGTACCCGAACTACTCGCAGATATCCCCCGACCTGCCTTGGCTCTGCTGGTCATCATTCCACTTACATCAGCTTGGGATCGAAGTCGCAAGGCCGAAGACGCTGACAAAGAACCCTACACTGGCTCCGGCCCTGACGAGCCGGTCATCTGGTTCAAGCAGACCATCGGCCACGCCTGCGGCTCGATCGGTCTGCTCCATAGCGTGATCAACGGTCCGGCCGTCGACTTTATCAAGCGTGATTCCAATCTCGCAGCGATACGAAGCCTCGCCATACCGCTGGATATGACCAAACGCGCCGAAATGCTGTACAACAGCGAGCCATTCGAACTTGCTCACAAGTCGGTCGAGCAGGCCGGCGACAGCGCTGCGGATCCAACGTGTGAGCGTGAGGGTGGGCATTTTGTGAGTTTTGTCAAGAGCGGTGGGAAGCTCTGGGAGCTTGAAGGGTCGAGGATGGGTCCTCTGGAGAGAGGAAGTCTTGCTGACGACGAGGACGTTCTCAGTCCGCGAGCGCTTGACATGGGCATCAAGAGGATCATCAAGTTGAACGCGGAAGGAGGAGAGGACCTTCTTTTTAGCTGCATTGCTTTGGCTCGCAGGTCTTAGGCTCTGACTGGGAATCGGCACACACGCATTACGGATATACTATGCTGTATTCGGAGCATCTAATGAGATTCGAGAAGACATTATCTTGCTCCCTAGATCTACACGAGACCAGAACGGACACTCGAATCTCTCGGTGTTATAGCATTAGAGAAACGGGCTGTACTAACATGGCTGCAAGATTCCCAGAGAGGAATATCGAACCTTTGCAGTTGCGCAGAATAGGCAGACGTGTTATGTAGAAGTTCTGACAGTGAACAGGTTGCTATAGTCCTCTAGCCTACGACTGTGCGTGTACTGGCCCTCTAGAAACATCTCAACAATCTTGTCGTGCCTTTCGTTCGTCCGTCCGTCGTTGTGTTTTTGATAGGATAAGAAAGAGAGAGAAAGGGAGAAGGACGTTCGTTAATAAGTAGGTTGTTGACCTTATGAAGCTAATCCTAATCCATTTACACATATATATACAAAACAATAACAACGGAGGACTAATGCTCTACTCTGCTTCGCTCTCCGGCCGGCAAATATCAGCACCCCAGGTAGGGTTCTTTCCATTTTTCGTTTACTATTCGTACGTATCGTATATCGTATAGAAGGCTGTAAATCATTACCTAATTATAGAATCACCTAATCAAGTCACAAAGTCTAAAAAAGCTTTTTTCTTTTCGGATAGATGGATATGACTCCCCTTGAATAAATAAATACATTTATTCATTATCAAGCGATCATCGACTTTAGAAAATGGATAGGGGTTGGAAAATAAAAGCAAAAGGGGGGAAAAGGAAAGTAGTAGAGAGTCGAAGCCATTGATTGTATGTATGTATGTATATATGTATAGCGGAGATCTAAGTAGTAGGATGGGACAGCTGGCTGACTGTCTTACTGAGTGTGAGAAAAGGGGAGAAGAAGGCACTGCGAATTTATTTATTTCTCTATCTGTGAAACCGAAGAGATAGACATAGTGGATATGTTTGATTCTTCTGGATTGGATCGGATCGAAGGGGCCTAGTCTTGTAAGGAACGAAGTTGGCGTTGAGGGTGAGAGCTAGGGTTGGTTTTTCTCCTCGCGAATGCTTTTCCATATATCTATCGTCTGCTTGTTTTTTAAAGGCTATAATGATCGGGGGAGGGGGAGGGGAAGGGAGAGGTGAAGGAGGCAAGGGGGAAGAAGGAGGGGCAGGCTCTGAGTATTACTCGTAGTTGAGACTCCTCATTGCGATAACACACTGAGAGAACTCAATGGCCCAGGGGAACTGGTGAAACATTTGCGAAAAATTGAACGTGGAAGGAGGAAAACGCCGGATTCCAGACCAAGTCATTTCTAGCAACGATGAATAAATCTGTGTCTAGAATATCTTCCACTCTAAGGACACAAAAAGAAAACATGATCATCTTATTCAGTACTGTTCCCCTTTTGGGATACGTTCGAAGGCCATCTATTCCATCGCCCGCTTGATAAAGGCACTCAACTCTTGAATGTTGGGACACGGCGCCACCAGCGAGAAATGATTTACATCATCCAGTACATGGACCTTTAAGTTGTCAGCTCCGACTAAGGAAGCCTAACCGCTTCCACTAAAATCGGTCCGATTGTTCAGAAGCCAGAGCATTTTTCTAGAATCATTCGAGCGGGTCTCAGGTCTCGGATCATCTGGATGCTTGCAGATGCTATTACGCGCATAGACGATGTGCGTTTGCGGTGAAAGACCAGCGAACGGTCTCACTTTGTAATCATTCAACGTGGTCAAGAAAGCGTTGAAGTGGGGCCTCAGCCAGCTCGGAGGTGCTTTGCCGTTGCTGCCGAAAAAGTCCAAGGTGTCGAAGAAGTTGAACATACGCTCCGGCGGGTTCTTCAGTTCAACGAGGTTGGGTGAATCGATGAGGATAAGACGGGCTGTCTGCTCGCCGTTATGTGAGAGCTGCTGTGCGCTTTTATAGGCCAAGATCCCGCCGGCTGACCACCCACCAAAATAGTAAGAGCCCTTAGGATTTGGCTGAGGCGGCTTCGAAAGAGCATTTTATATCCTGCGGTGTTTTCTGCCAAGGGCAGTTCAAGCCGTACACTGCGATATTAGAGGAAACTTTAGGAAGCGATACGTAGAATATAGTAGACCCGGAACCGTCAGGGAATAGAAACAGTATTCTCTCTACGAAGCTAGGATTCCCTTGAAGCAGAACTGAAGTCATATGCGGTGACGAGTCAGAGACAGAGTATATAACCTTATAAGCGGTATTAACTAAAGACTTCTCACTAGCCGGTTCCTTAGGCGATAATCCTAATACTTTTTAAACCTTATCCATACTGTTATTGTCTGTAAGAAGGTTTCGTAGAAGGTCTATCTCTATTTCCTCGCTAAGCTTACTTATTATATCGTTGTATCCGAAAGTCTGGTTCAGTTTTCGGGTTTTAGCGAATTTGGCGGGGAAAACACACAAATCAGCCCCGAATTTGGTGCAAATAGAGCAAATACCTAGATACCATCCCCACATCCCCAAAACATCCCCAAGCTTCATTTTTGAAGCTATCGTTGTATCGTTGTATCGTTGATTGCGAAACCTGTATCGTTTTTTTTGAATTTGCCAGTATATTCAATGCTCCATATGCGACCTATCCAGTGCTTCATATGTAGTATATTCGATGCTCCATATGTGACCTACCCACTGCTTCATATACGACCTACTCAGTGTTCCATATGTAGTATATCCGATGCTCCACCTGACAAGCAAGTGAATATGCAAGGCCGGCGATTGGATCAGGGGGTTGGGGTTGGCTCTGAGCTTTTGAGCTCCAAGATCGCTGTCTAAAGACAACGGCAAGCCAAGTTACCTTAAAACCCCTTTTCTAACCCGCTCGGCTCTGCAATATTTCATCTAGCCCAGACACTGACCTCATCATGGCAAAATGCTCCTCAAATCTGCAATCGAGACAGTAAACGTCATTTCATACCAAATACACGAAGCTCCACAAATAAACCCAAGGTATCCACAAAACCATCAAAACCCGCTCAACAACATCGCCCAAACATCCAACCATACAGCTGATCAAAAACCTCGGAATATGCTAAACACCAAACTTGCGAATCTATACCATATCCTCTTCAGCACGCTCCCCAATATGTCCTCCTGGCTGACAGGATAGAATGGCCCCTCAGCACGGCTGTAGATAATTACTCGGAACCAAACCCGCCCTCCCCTTCTTCCCCGTCACCTCCGCCTCCCACCACCCATCGTCTTGCAACCTCAGCACGGCTAGAATATCTCCCTTGGCAAAACTCAGCTCCTCGGGAATGGCCGCGCGGTACATGTATAATGCCCTCGCTTTTACTCGAAAGTCAGCGCCTTTTTCACTTGGTTTTTCCAAAATCCGGCAAGAAAGTTGCAAAAAATAGAACGAAACTCACCAAATTGCAAAATCGGACGACCATCTTTCGTAAACTGCCGGTCACTAGCCGCACTCTTACTCCTCGCCCTCAGATCCCCTATCCCCGCATCCATTCCCATCGGCGCCCCCTGCTGCCCATCATAATAACTCATCGGTCTCGCCGCCGTGTTCGACCTTGCTCGCGGAGCCAAATTTCGATCAGCTAGCTGCAGAGCACCACTGCTACTGCTTGGCCGTTCTTGCCTCGCATATTGCGGCTGCGGTGGTTGCGGAGATACTGCGCGTGGAATGTCGTTGGGAGAATTGTGGCGAGAGTAGCGGTTGTTGCTGTTGTTACTCTGGCTGTTGGCGTAGCTGTGTTTTGCGGGGCTGACGTGGGGGGTTTGGCGTGGCTGAGGGGCGTTGGTGTAGGGGTTTGGGCTTGCGGAGCGGGCGTAGGAACCTTGGGGGTGGGCTTGCGGTTGAGGGGCATTATAACCTGGGCGTGGGGAAACGCTCCGCATTGGGAGGGGAGAAGTTGCCCGAGGTATATCGGAGGCACTGCCGCGATTACCTGGACGAGAGGAACCATACATATCTTTGGTCTGACCTACGTACTTGCGAGTGGTTTGCTGCATCTGTTTTGATGTAAAGGCTGGTTGGGGAAGATCAAGACGCTTCATGGGTTGAGGATCGTGGTAAGATGGCGGTGGCGTACCACGTTGGGCGGCTGCCGCATCGTTCTGTGGGACTGGTGGGGTTGCTAGGCTAGGGGCAGGCGTGGCAATGCCATGGTAGCGGTCAGCTGAGACACGAGTGGACGATTGTTTGGTAATGCCTTTCAGATCGGCAAGGGCTTGAGCGATTGGGTCGAGGTCTTTGGTTGGTGAATTCATCGCGTTACCAGCAGGCTGACGGCGAGCATCTGGAGATGCAACGTCGAAGACATTGTTGCCAACATTGAGCTGGAAGTTCGCGCGTGGATCCACAGGCTCGGGGCTCGCCGAGTGGTCGTCTTGAAAGTTTGAAGACCGATTTCCTTGACCGTACGCCCGGGTTGGGCTTGACACATTGCTTCCGCCATGTCGATCGTTGGACGAGCCATAAGTACTACGGCCATTTGGTGGAGCAAGCACCGGGTTCTCCTTCTCATGCTTGCTCTTTCTCCGGAAAGGACTATTGCTGAAGAAACCACTTCGCTTCTTCTGAACCGACTTATTTGGGCTGCCTGCAGACACCATAGAGCCACCGCCGTATTTCATGGGGGATTGTTGCCCACTACCAGGATCTTGACTGGAGAAAGACGTGGGGTTGGAGTATTCGCTCTGAGAGTCTCTACTTCCTGGCCTAACCGGGCTTGCAGCAGAGCTACGTTCAGAAGGCGGAGCGGTCCGGCAGAACATTGTCATACCATCCGTAGGATACTCATTATGCGGTACCGTTGGCAAGTCATCTATCTTATGTTGGCGTAATTGATCAACTTTATGCTGGTACGGTGCCTGTGTCTGAGGATCTCTCCGGTAGTCTATCACTGGAGGGGGTTGCTGCATTGCCTTCTGTGGCGTCATGGTCGTTTCGCGGCTGGGCGGCGTATTCGCTTCCAAGTGGCCCATTTGCTTCGCCAGATTCGATCGAGGGTCATGATGAGATTCCAGAACAGATGGTTGGGGAGATGAGCTTCGGAACGCAGGATTGATTGTTCGTTGAAACTGGGCCACCGAGTAGTTCTCATCCTCCGACGCTTCTGATGCAGTATCATTGATGTCTCCGCGACAAAAGTTGATGTACTTTGGTGGATCAGGAATTTCTTGGCCGGTTCCCCTCTCCTGGATGAAGCTGGCAATATCCTTCTCAACCTCGCAGCTCTCGAGGGCCAAACGAATCTTTTCACACGACGCATCATCGCTGACACATACTGTCGAAGCAACATTCGCAAAGGTCCATAAGCTGCTCTTTGTAAAGTCAAGTCTTTCTTCTTCAAGATCTTGGAATTTCTTTCCCCCGTTAGCCGAATGCCTCAAACGGGAGAGGATTGTCTTACATCACAAGCAGCCTTCCAATCTCGATTCCAACGGCCAGTCGTCTCTTCTAGCGCCTTCACTACTGCTTCGTACTCGTTACTGGTTGTGGCTAGCTGAATTTGTGTCTTCTCCATCTTCGCTTTATTCTTGCGCTCTTCCTGACCCATGACCATGTGCCCTTGCGCAAGATAACCTTTGATCTTTAAGCAGTCTTGTTCGTACCTATCTCGAGCCTGTAATTATAATAGAGTCAGCGGGTATTATATATTGTCCCATAGTACCAAAGTACCTTGTTAACTGCGTTTGTCTGCTGTTGCTTGACTTTGAATAACTTTTCCACGCCGCTTTGTACAATCTTCCTTCGCTCTTTCATACCCCCAGCAAATGCCGCCAATGGTTCTTCCAATTCGCTCTTCATTTGTCCTGCAATTGTTTGATGCGATTTTCCCATTGCTTCGACTTCTCCCCTCATAACATCAAGCGAAGCCCGTAAACTGCCTGCTTCTGATGATCCCAAGGGTTTGCGACATAGCGCCGTCAACTTTCGAGCGTATTCGTCTTCTATCGAAGCACGAGCTGTCGGAAGTGAGCATACTAGTCCAAGATACGTGTATGAAATGCGGATTCTGACTGTTATAGAAGCTCTTTAATTCGTCGCATGTCACCTTCGCATTCTGCATGCGCTCAAGCAGTGGCTGTACACCAGCGTCATCTTTGCCCCAGAAGTTGTTCGCAACTACCTAAGTCAGCCAAATACTCATTATTCGAGTAGTTACTACGTACAGGACATAGTAACCGTCGGGCCTTCCGCAACGGTTCCAGGCATCGTGGCGGAAGCCGGGCGTTGAAGCCTTGAGCTTGTTACTCTCTTCAGTATGAGATATCAAATTTTGAATGACTGAGAATAGCGACTTAGATACAAATCGGTGGCAATGGCAGTATATTAGAGTGCGGCAATATGTTGGGTATTAGGTGGTTTACGGAGCTGAGAGTTGAGATTTGGAGTTGGTGGTGTGATGCGAGTTTACTAAAGTAATTGTAAACATTGCAGCGTTGCGGGGCAACGGATATTCTAAGCGCTGCTTCGTTTTTCGGCTTTAGTAGCCCTCCGTAGAAACCTTAGTTTGCGCAAGTCGCCCACCAATCTGATTGCGGCAAGGTACCGGGATGTTCCACCAGAGCCTCAACCTACCAGTATCCAGGGCTTCACATCAATTTTGCAATTTGTACATGTCACACAACCAAACTCCGCCCTGCATTCCGCCTCACACTTTCACATCACAATTTAGATACTCTCCGGAGTCCCATATATCCTAAATCCTCCTGTTCCTCTCCGGGCGTTACGAATGGTCGCGTATCCTAGATGACCTTCCCTCCCCCTCACCCTGCAGCTCAGAACTCCATTGCTTCTAATACAAACAAGAACTCCAGTGCGCGACCAGCGAGAGTACAGCCTTCAGCCTGGGGGCTGCCCGCTCCAGCTACAGGCGCTCGGCGTGGTCTAACTCCTCTTGCTACAGATCTTGGCTCATCATCACTCGAGCCCACTGGGCGACCTACATCCACCGCCCCGCCTTTCACTTCTACCTTCTCATCTGTTCTTAATTCTTCCAGCCGGAATACAAATAGCCGTGTCACCTACTCTACACCCTCCACAGCCTCATCCTTTTCCCCGTCACAAACTGGATCCCAGCAAACCCCTCAGCTGCTCTTGTCTCCAAGGTCAAGAGCCATTACGCCCTCATCAAATTCATACTTGGCGTCCTCCGCCGCGGCTTCGACCACCGCGTCTCAAGGAGGAGGTGGGAGCGGTAGCGGTGGAGGAACCCAAAGGAACCAGACCTTCTCGCCCTCATCGCAACTTCAGACTTTGAATTCGCCCACAAACAACACGTTTGATCGGTCGGCGTTCGGTGGGTCTGCTCCTTCATCTGGAATATCTGGCCAATCATCAGTGTCGAAAATTGTGGTCACGCAAGTGTTCTTGCTCTTGGGATCTATAACTGAAAAAGAGGGCAAAGCCAAGTGGGACTCCCAGGCAGAGGCCATACACAAGGTAATTCGATTAACATTTAGAGATCATCTAGCTTGTACTGGCTAACTATTTCTCAGCTGGTGGAATCAAACGGCATGGATGTCTTCGCAAAGTACTTCCGTCGCCTACTTGTCGGCAACTCTCCCCAAATCTTTCCCGGCGTTAACCGTAATGTCGAGAACCCCGGCAACTATCAGCTTCTGGTGCAGGAGATGGAGAAGATCACACAAGATCCGGAACAAGCTCCACGAATTGCAGAGATAATAGACACCTCTGAGGGTGACATATTTCGTGATTTCGAGCTTGCGACATTCATGGATCACTTCAAGTTGAATGCCTTGGCTAAGACATTGCTGGCATCAGCCTTTACGCACGTCTCAAAACAGGACCTTAAGATAAAAGGTAGGCTTCACTATATTGTATTGTGCTTCATTCACTAATCACAGGCAGCCGGTGTTGTCCTTTCCAATAACTCTCCTGCTTTACTTCAAAGCCTTGCCAACGCCCGCAATGACGACTTTGACGTTGAACCATCCCTTCTCGCCACAAGTGCCTACAAATTCCTTCAAGATTTACCCCAGGACCTCAGAAAAGATGCCGAGAAGAACAAGGTATTCCATGCTTTGAACCTCCGTTATTCAAAGCTAGACATGCAACCACCTGCTGCAATACGATCAGCAATGGCTTTGATTGAATTGCTAGACAGTGGTCAGGATCTCATAAATGAGGTTCAACGTCGAGGACCCCGAGCGACTGCGAGCCTCGAATCTGCAAAGGAAGTTCTAACAGGATATCCTGGTGATCTCAACGAGGGGCAAATCGCGGGCGCTCTCTTGTTCATGATTCTGGCTCCAGAATGGCAACAGTACCGTCCTTCTCTATTTGTGTCTGCAGTCCGAGAATGCTTGGAGTCTTGTGATTGGCAGAGAGTCGTCCGCGAATTCGATTGCAGCGACTATGCTGTGTCCAGTGATCAGTTCTTGGCACTTCTGAATGCTTTGCTTCCAGTCGCTCACAACGATGCTCAATTCGACATTCAAGCACTGTGGGGCGGAAGATGGCAACATTGTGGGACCCAGCTTCACTTCGCTATGGGTTTTGCATCTCTCCCATCTTCCATATTAGATGCGCGAACAATACCTGGTCTTCGCAAATCGTACAATCCTATGGACTACATTGATGGTCCCCAGGAGGTATTGCAATACATTGAAGAGGCACAAAGGGATACTATGATATCGGTGGATGCAGTCGCGGCAATCATCAATCTTGCCTTCACATCTCCTCGGATACCGGAAGACGCCGAGGCCGCGAAAGAACTTGTCCTTGGACCAAAACAGAGCTTCTTTCTTTGCTCCGCCGCTGGAGTCCCGAAGCCCTGGAGTCCAGTCCAGCAGTCTGTGATGGGAAGGCTACTGATTTCTTACCTAGACAAGCAGTTTCCTGAGTATGCTTATGTTCTTTATTCTCTGTGGCGGCAAGATAAACAGTGGCTCGCCTCTACGTTAGCTCATATCCATAGCGAGGATCCCCTCAAGATGCCTTTGATACTTGAGCATGCCCATGAGCTTGGATGGCTTCCAGAACTTGCTGAGTTGATTTCCGGTTTTGGAGTTGACCTAGTGGCTTTAGCTCATCGTCGAGGATATATCGACCTCGAGCAATGGGCACAGGACATGCTTACAAGAAGTCCCAATGAACTAACATCAACGTTTGTAAAGTTTTTGAAGCTCAAAGCCGAAGACGAGATGCGGACCGCTCGTAATGAGCAGCCTGGTCCACGAACGGTGAGTCTAATAATCAAGACCGTTAGTATCCTCTTAGATGCTCTGGAGCAAGCAACAAGAGATGGAGCAGAAATTGTTGGCCTCGAGAGACAGTGCATACAAGCTTTCCCAAGACTCATCAACTATGGAGAGGGCGTGGACGACGTGATTGACCAAAATGGGGCAGAAAGTAATCTAATGTCCGAGACTACCGATGACCAGATGCAGGATCTATACAAACGTATGTATAACAGCAGCCTGGAAGTCCGGGATATTCTCACTCTTTTGCGAGACTACAAGTCTTCGAGGGACCCTGCCAAGCAAGATCTATTTGCTTGTATGATCCATGGACTCTTTGACGAGTTTGTGTGTTTTAACGAGTACCCGCTGCCGCCACTCGCGATGACGGCCGTTCTTTTCGGCGGTATCATCAATTACGGTCTGATCTCAGGCCTCGCCCTTCGTGTTGGCCTCGGTATGATTCTTGAAGCTGTCCGTGATAACCTCACCCAAACATCCATGTACAAATTTGGGCTCCAGGCACTTTTGCATCTGATGGATAAATTACCGGAATGGCCTGGATATTGCTCTGTGCTCGTACAGATTCCGGGACTCCAGGGCACCGAAGCTTTTGCAAAAGCCGCAGAAGTACTTGGTCAGAGCGATATCCAATCAGGTTTTGACGCGGAGTCAAATGGTATCAATGGTGTACCAGAGGGTATGGGACTATCAAACGGGGAAATTGATGATTTCTTAGCTCCGAACATCCACTTCAAGTCAATTCATGCAGAGCCTGCCATGAACTCTGACATTTATGAAGACCCTGACTCTGAAACACAAGAGAAGGTTGTATTCTTCTTTAACAACGTCTCGGACCAGAATCTCCCCATGAAGCTCAAAGATGTGCAGAAGGCTCTGAAAGAAAAGCACCACCAATGGTTCGCCTCGATGCTTGTGGAAGAGCGCGCGAAACTTGAGCCGAACTTGCAGCAGTTATATCTCGACATGCTGAAGCTACTTGGCAACAAAACGCTTTGGGCTGAGGTCCTCCGGGAGACTTATATTAGTGTGCAAAGAATGTTGAATGCCGAGTCGACTATGAACTCACAAGCAGAGCGAAAAAATCTAAAGAGTTTGGCTAATTGGCTAGGATCGTTGACGATCGCAAGGGACAAACCTATAAAGCACAAGAACGTCTCGTTTAAAGATCTTCTGGTCGAGGGGTACGAGACAGACAGGCTACTGATCGTCATTCCGTTCACCTGCAACGTCCTGATCCAGGCGTCAAAGTCTACGGTGTTCAAACCTCCCAATCCTTGGACGATTGAGATACTTCGAGTCTTACTTGAACTTTACAAGCACGTTGAGCTCAAATTGAACCAGAAGTTCGAGATCGAAGTACTTTGCAAGGAACTTGGGGTAGATAGAAATGCCCTTGAGCCTTCTACAGATATAAGGACTAAACCCCACCAAGAGGAGGACTTATCTGCGTCTATGATACCTGACGGAATTGACGGTTTCGATGATTTGGCTTTGAGTATAAGCAGACCGCGAAACGCGAGGTTCTCTCCAAACACGATTGCCGCATCATTGCCAGATCTCGAAACTATGTTGGTGTTCCCTCCATCTACTGGCAGTATTACCAATCAACAACGACTACGCCAGATTGTACAGAACGCTGTCCAACGTGCTATTTTAGAGATTATTGCACCTGTAGTGGAGCGTTCTGTTACTATTGCCACGATTGCAACGACCAACCTAATTCATAAAGATTTTGCACGAGAGTCTGATGAGGATCGGGTCCGAAAGTGTGCACAGCAGATGGTCCGGCAACTCTCTGGGAGTCTTGCTTTGGTTACTTGCAAAGAGCCACTACGGATGAGCATGACGAATTACATACGCATGGCGCAAGCCGAATTCCCTGATCAGTCTTTTCCCGAGGGTGCGATCCTGATGTGCGTGAACGATAACCTCGATACAGCTTGCAACGTTGTAGAGCAGCAAGCAGAAGACCGTTCAATGCCGGAGATTGAGGCTCACATCGAGGCCGAGATAGCTCAGCGACGCCAACATAGAATGGAGCATCCCAATGAACCATATACGGATCCTGATTATAGCCGTTGGGCTGGATTCATTCCTGAACCTTACAAACAGGGTCCGGGTGGTTTAAACCAAGAGCAAATGACGATCTATCTCGACTTTGCTCGTCAATCTCGGGGACCAGCTAGTCACGCTCAGAACGCTTCGTTAGACAGTGGTCGACAACTTCCAGATGTACTCCAAGAGGCTTTCTCTATACCTCACAATCCCAATTCCATAGAGCCACCTGCGACTCCACATCAACTCCCTCATCCGCAACAAGGGCGAATGCTTCCACCCCCAGTACCTACTGCAATTCAACAACCTTCAAACGGGTTCATGGACGCTAGGGCTGTCTCGGAGCGCATTGAAGATTTAGTTGCCGACATTACCCATCTAGCCAAGGATAGACCCGATAGAACACTGAAAGTGGTCGAGTTGGATCAAAAGGGCCCGATGATCGATATCGTGAACGAGATAGAACAGCTGATCAACTCGTTACCAGTCAATCGTGACACCGTGGCCTATCAAGCCGCAAATACCGTCTGTATGGCTTTGTATGGGCAAACAACGAACCCTTTACAAGTCGAATTCCTAGTAAGGCTACTGGTCAAGCTATGTAAAATCTCTCCGAGCACTTCAAAGGAGGTTACTATGTCGTTCGCAAATCAGGAGGACGAGAAAATTCTCAATGTTCCAGTGACCATTGCACTTCTCGAGGCCGGCTTTATGGAGCTGAGGCAGGTAGATATGACATTGACAAAGGCCATTCGGGATCGGCGGCTGGTCTCTATTGGTTTTCTATCGGATATCATGAACGCACTGCTACTCAACAGCCACCCATTTGGTCTCAGAGCAGACTTTGCAAGCAGCCTCGGAGCGATGGGGCAGTGGCTGATTGAGGAACCTGGTCTGTCAATGGGTACAGAACTCATGCAACGATTAAGGGATTGGGGAGTCCATGATTACGTCGAAAGCAGGCCTGACGAGCGATCTCTAATCAGACAACATCAGTTGCAATATATCTTTACAGAGTGGGTTACCATGTGCGGTCATCCAAATCCTACCGAAAAGATGTTCGGGGCATTTATCTCTCAACTGCATCAAAGGCAATTGTTGAATTCACAAGACGAAATGGCACTTTTTCTTCGGCTTTGTATCGACACATCCGTGGAAGCTTATGAACGCGAGGATCCGAACTCGATTGCGAACGAAGGCTACTTCAACGTCGATTGCCTGGCCAAACTCATTGTTCTTCTGGTAAAGAACCAAGGTGAAACAGACGGCGCTGTTAGAGGCAGCAAGGCTGCGTACATGAATTCGATACTGTCCCTTGTTGCTCTGATATTTAACAACCATCACGTCATTCGGGGCGAGCTTTTCAATCAACGGGTCTTTTTCCGGTTATATTCGAGTATCCTTTGCGATTGGCATGACCTTGCCAGAGAAGATTACACCCAGGACCGAGACATGATACTGGTCTTTGCTGATAACTTTTTGATACTGGAGCCGCGATACTTCCCTAGCTTCACCTATAGCTGGCTAATTCTGATTTCTCACCGGATGTTCATGCCTGCCTTGCTAAAGCTTCGCGATAACGAAGTGAGTTTGTTGGATTCGCAGAGCCCAGACTGTGCTAATGTGACTAGGGTTGGGATGTTTACGCTAAAATTATGGACGGCTCTTTGACTTACGTAGGTGAATTGCTCATGCCAGCCATGGTCTCACCTTTAGCCAAGGATCTTTATCGAGGCGTATTGCGTATCCTTCTGATCCTACACCACGATTTCCCAGAGTTCCTGGCAGAGAACCACTACCGCCTCTGCAACATCATCCCAGCACATTGTATGCAACTTCGAAACCTCGTTCTTAGCGCATACCCTTCGTCATTCCCAGAGTTACCAGATCCATTCACAGCAGGCCTCAAGGTCGATCGTCTAGAAGAGATCAGAAACCCGCCTCGGATAGCTGGAGATATCATCCAGCCTCTCCTGTGTATCAAAGACGTCGTGGACAGCTCATTGAGAAGCACTGACATTTCAGATGAGAACATCAACACGGTAGCAAATGCCGCTCACAATTCAAGCTCGGACTACGGGAATTCCAACGTCAACACTCCTCTCCTTCATGCCCTAGCTCTCTACTTGGGAGAAAGCGCCCTCTCCGCGGCTGGCCAAAAAGGCGGCCCTTCTTTCTCCAATGACTCTCCCCAAGCCACCTTTATGACCAAATTAGCCAAAGAGCTCCATCCCGAAGCCCGCTATCACTTTCTCAGCGCAGTCGCCAACCAGCTCCGCTACCCAAACAGCCACACTCATTACTTTAGCTACGCGCTTCTCCACCTTTTTGGTAATGATCTGGCCGACCAACAAGAGTCGGACGTGCGTCAGCAAATTACCAGGGTGTTGTTGGAACGATTGATTGTGCATCGACCGCATCCGTGGGGGTTGATAATCACGCTGCTGGAGCTGCTGAAGAACCCGAGTTATATGTTTTGGGATCTGCCGTTCATCAAGGCGGCGCCCGAGGTATGCAATTTATTCCGCACATTTGTCATTGGATTTAATAATTACTGCTTGCAATCTAATACCGATATGAATTATGGATTATTGTACTGACTTGAAGGGTGTAATGCAGATTGAGAGACTGTTTGGGGCGCTCTTCCAGCATATCAACCAGAGTCCCAGGTCTTTGGCTTGAGCTAGCGATTGACAATGGGCATCATGGAGTGTTGAAGGATGCGGAGCGATCTGACTCTGTCATGAGCATAGCGGCATTAGCAAGGAAATGGATGGACTTTGCAGTCTGCAGTACGATAGAAGGAGTTTGTATGACATTGCTTTTCAGGGGCTGGCAACTTTTCTCGACTTACGTCTGCGCAATACCATCTGTTGCGCAATATCCAACCACGGCTGTTGAATGAAAGGGGGCAACGGCATGGAAGGTTTTAACGCTGTTACAAATGTATAATAGGCAGATGGCAGAAGGGGAAGTGTATGTAGGATAATACCTCTATTTGCTAGTCACTATTTGCTGTTTGCTATGAGAGAGCTAGAGGGTTATTTTGAGAGGATCTGAGCGAGACTGTGGTGTGATGTATTGTGTTATGTTTACCTACTGTAGAGGACTTACGGCTGATGATGTGATTGCTACGCTAAGACTTTGGAAGATTCTCAACGGGCTATTGTCACTGCAGCATCAACCGAAACGCAAGCACTTGATCCAGATACCTTACGTAGGATGAAGGGATCAGGCTATTGTGGCCTTGTGAAGCATGTTTCATATCTCCATTCGAATATCTTGCGCTAGTGATGTGCACAATAAGAGGTACTCGCACTAGTAATTGGAGAATAGGAGCAGAGTTGTTGAACATGATCTTGACAATAGAAAACCCTCGCGCTAGCAACATGATGATAGCAACACATAAAAAGCCTATTGTCGACTGCTAGCGCCTGAGCTGGCGAAGGGTGGGTAGTATATATATTTTGGTTTGTTTCCTGCTTGCAAGTTGTTTCTGCAACGTACATCCTTTTTGAAAGCTACTTTCTTCAGGGATATCTTTCTTCAGACAACATACTTCTTACATCGCACACATCTTTCTTCAGACAGCATATCTTTCTTCCTAAACAGCTTCCTGCAACAGTACACCTTTTCTTCAGCTGCATACCTCTCTTCAACACACATCTTCAAGGATATCTCCGCTGTCAAAGTTTAGCTTTTTGCAACAACATACACATCTCCCCTCCATCGCACTGCTGGTCAGTGTTCCCTTCTTCTCACCTGGCGTCGTGTCGTCGTTTCTTATCCACCAAAGTTAGTAAGTTAATCTTTGATTCTGGGCAATCGTATGGTTAGCTGACTGGGTTGGCTAGGAGTCTTGCTCCAGCGAATCCTTTCTCTTCACAAGCACACTGCCGGTCAGTGTCTCGTTCCTTTCGTCTTCATTTATCCAAATTAGTAAGTTTAACTTGGGTTTGCTGTGGTTACATAACCGTCTGACCAGTTTTGTAGCTTCGACAATCCGCTCCAGAAAATACCATGTCGGCCCAGAACCGTTATGCTCTTCGCTCCCATGGGCCAGTCCCCGCTCCTCCTGCTCTTCCCGGCCGCATGGGTCGCGACGGCCTTCCGCGTCGTTCTCCGCCTACCGGCCGGCTTTGGTTGAAGCGGCGGGCGCGACCAGTCCGTCGGGTCGCAGACCGCTTACGAGACGTCAATCTTGTAAAGATCAAAAAATTGGAGGAGGAGATGGAAAAGATGAAACACCACTGGACATTGGAGATGGAGGCGCGGCCGGGGGCGTGGATGCATGAAGCGACTCCGGATATATTGGGGGAATGGCGGGAGAATAGGGAGTGGGCGATCGCGGATCGTTGGAGGTTGATGGCGGTGCTCAACGGCAGAGCGATGGTGCTTGGAGAGCTTTATGATAAGAAGGTGGAGGAGTTGAAAGAGGCGAGGGAGGACGCAAAGAAGGACAGAAAGGAGTTGAAGGAGATGATAAAGTTGTCGGAAATATGGCGTAAATGGCGGAAGTGATTGCCGAGAGCAGGGAGATGGAGCTACGCGAGCAGGTGAAGGATTCGCAGTCGGAGGTGACGCAGTTGAACAGAGGGAGTATCTAGAGCAAGAGTGCGAAGACCTGGCGTCGTTGACGTTGTAGCAATCATTGACTTCTGCCTCACAATATCATCTCCGGCCGAATGGTCGCTTTAAATTGCTGATGTTTACTTGGAGTATTCTGTTAGATCCGGTAATTTATATCAATCCGGCAAGCTCCCGCACAAAGGCCAGTAGTTGGTTTCAATTGTAACAAGTAGCCAGCATAGCAACATGTATTTTACCGCAGTACGTCCTGGTTCAAAGCTTCGTGATCCGTCCAAGCCAAAGTGGATTGAGGGTGCTGTCAAACCCTGGTTGAGATCTCCGCTTCTCAGTCTCGTCATTCCACTTCTTTAGCATATCCAGTACCCAATCCGCTACAGCCTCTGCCGCTCCCTTAGGTTTCTCTAAAGGCAATGGATGATGGGCTCCATCCACGAATGTCTCTTTGACCTGGCCTTTTGCGACACCGCCACCGCCCATGTGACCTGTTCCAGTCTGTTTCACTACGCCTTCGGCATAATCGGAGTCGTGCAATTGTGATAGAGTTCCCCAGACGTATAGAACTGGTGGATGAACGTTGGCCAGACTTTCAAAAGCCTGCCTTGATTCATCTTGGTAGAATCCAGCGATTACAGTAGTATTCTTTCCGCGCTTTTGATAATCTGGTGCTTCCGGGTAGCCGGGGAAAGGAGGGTCAGGGCGCATCATGGTGTACACTTCCATTGATTTCGGAGTTGTCAAAGTCACGGGTTTGGCTGACCCGTTCTCCGAGGGTATGTCTCGCAAATCGTATTTCACGACGCGCTCAAAGACTCGAGGATCAAACGCAGCGTAGTAAGGATTGGCAGCGAACTGTTTCCGGGCTTGTTCGCGAGACGGCCATACATCTTTACGATTGGCCATGAGCGTCGCAACATGGAACCGGTCTGGGCGCACATCCTTATCTCCTTTCCGTTTCTTGTACTTATATCCGGTCGAAAACACTGGTTCCATGGAGATGATTCCTGTGAACAAGCGTGGATGGAAGATTGACATCATGGTAAGTGTGACACAGCCCCAAGACTGACCTACTCCGACGATGGGATGCGGCATCTCTGCCTGGAAGTAATTGACCATCTGTAGCAAGTCTCGAGAACTATCAAACCAATGCGGCTCGTCGCCAATGATATCTTCATTGAGAATGTAGGAAGCGCTATGGTGAGCAACATCAGCTGCCCAGATTCCACGTATTGGAACGCGGCAGTGGAGGAGCTCATCAAAGAAAGGCTCGTATGATTCCTTCGACGATCCAACGCCATGGGCCATAATAAGTGTGACATCCCCAGGCTTCACGTCCCGGTTCCGTGGGACATAGTGCTTAACAGCTAGCTTTAGATGTGCGGTACTCTCATCTCTGACTCCTCTGCTAAATCCTCGAATATGAGATGCGGGAATGACATGGGCTTGTACGTCCCAGAATTCTTCAGACATGCTGTCTAGTTTGAGGAGGGAAAGATATTTGCATCAAATGTTTAGGAGATGAAGCGAATCACCATGTCACTTTCTCGTTCATGCTGTCAACACAGTAATGCGTGGTCATGGGTCGCGGCATTGATGGTGGATGAATTGAAAGTGAATGCTAGTCCTTCAAAGCTGGCTTTATAAACTCAGTCTGGCACTGACATAACTCTTCTATCCCAAGTCCCTGTTTGATGAGATAGTCTCAGGGGAGTCGTTGCCTCCTGAATCATGTCGAGACGAATCTATGAGATGGAATGTCGTCGAGAAGAACAAGCCCGCCAAGCTCGCCAAGCTAGGGTTTTCGCTGACAAAGCAGCGACTTCCGCCCGACATGTGATCGCCGACGACGTGCCTCAACCTATTCAGAATGCCTTGATGGGGAGCTCAGAAAGGGAGCAAACGGCGTTTGGGAAAGCTGTGGTACGTTGGCTCCAAACCTTCTTCGAATGCGCATAGCTGAACTATCTAGGACACAGCTCTCGTTCCCTTTCATGCCGCCATCTCCAAACCTGCCCAGAAGGCTTATCTGGGGACATTCTTGCTTGTGGCGACGAGCTTGCTGCTCCTAGGTGTTTCAACTGTTGCTTATACGTTGTTCTACTACAATTTTGTTCCTCAAATTGGCGTTGAGCGGGTCATACACCTGCAATTTGGGTGCGTTCCCACCTCGAATGCTGGGAATGGATTGCTAAAGTCTGGAATGGCGTAGGGATGGCCATCCCTCCGGTATCGCTTCTTTGTCTTCTTCCTTGACATCTTTGCAGGCCTACGATATCACCCTCTATCTTCATCTACCACGAACCCCCAATAACCTTGAAGTCGGAAACTTTATGCTGGACTTGTCTCTCCTCTCTCCCCCACTGGCTTCAGCTTCGGATACTCGATTGCCCTCTCTAACACCTCTAAATAATCACACTCAAGTCCTTGCTCATTCCAGACGATCTGCAATCCTAACCTATGCGTCGCCCATAATAGATACGGCGAATACGCTGAGTGGACTGCCGTGGTATCTGATAGGCTGGAAGACGGAAAGTGACGTCTTGGAAGTGAAGATGTTTGAGGGTGTAGAGTTTGCGAAAGGCTGGAGTAACATACCTCAGGAGGTGAAGGTAGTGGTAGAGGCAGATAAGAAGATGCAGTTCTATGAAGTGGGAGTCAAGATTGTTGCGCGGTTTAAGGGGTTACGGTGAGTCTTAATTTCCAAGCGGTTCACACTCAGTATGTCTTTTTGATCTTGAGGGCTCATTCTATGTATTGAAGCTGGGTTCTCTACCATCACCGCATCCTCTCCTATCTGTTCTTCACCACGGCCTTTTGGACCAGTTCAATGACAACCGCCCTCGTCGCCTGGCTTATCCTCTCGTTCTTCGTGTCCTCTAGCTCAACTGCTCCCAAATCTGAACCTAAGAGAAACGGGTCCATCATCAAGACTGAACCTTCAGACTCTGACCATTTTGATCCCTTTTCAACCGAGGATCTTTCTGATACATCTCGGACATTCCCAACCCTTAGGCGGCAGCCGCCGTTGCATTTTACAGGACGCAATGAGCCTACGAAGAAAGAAGAAGCGCGGGTGAAGGAGGAAGAAGAGGTTCTTGGATCGGCTGCCATTGACCCATTACACAATGAAGCAGATGATGAAGAGGATGATGAGGAGCGAGATACGACAGGATGGAGAGACTCTGGGATTGGGACAAGTCTCGAGGAAGGGGATAGGAGGGAGTCAGTGCAGAGGAGGAGAAAGGCGTTATTTAGCGGCACAAATGAGTAAGATCGATTATATTAAAATACTCAAGCTATAAGAACAAGCCATCAGAAATACTACGCTGCCCTGAGTGATTCTTGGCTTGCAACCACGTTTTTAGGTGTAAGTTTCCAAGTGAAGCATTGAAAGGCCCCTCAATGATTGTACAGATAATACGCTGTAAAGAAGTAGCCTCTCCAAATCTAAGAATTATAATCAAGTAGTTAAGAATATAACCGGTGAACTTTTGTACAGCTACTCAACTACCTCTCTACCAGGCGTCTCCTCCCTGTGGACGCAGAGCTGTTAAGATGGAGAAGACGTTTGAGATCTGCCTTTACAACTGGAACCTAGAGGATTGGAAGGATGGGTAATCAATTTTATAGTTAGTGAAGAACAATGGAATAGGTTCCCACATCTGAAAGCTTGAAAACATGAGGGGCGGATAGAGGTTTACAGGTTCAGACTCAGGTAAATAGATGATTTAGGCTCTATGAGTATGGGTAGAGCACAGCTTGATGTCGAAATGAGTAGTAGTGAACAAGAATATCAGCTTTTTGACATGGCCGTGTGACTGAAAGGTGAGTAGATGTGTTCGGGCTAAGACATAGACAAATGAATGTTGAATGAGATGAGCGCAGGAAATGGGATAGGTTGAAGTCGATACGGGCAGTAGTAAACAGAAGCTTAAGTTGCGTAATGAGATTACATCTACAAAGGCATCAAGACGACATGTCTATATGGCGAAGTTGTCACGTCGATGAGAAGGTGAATATTAGTCTGCAAGCACCAAAGCGTTTTGATGTAGCAAGCAAGAGAGCAAGAGCCAGTCGATCTCTAGGAAAAAGCAAAGCACCCAAAGCAAGAAGTCCACGTTCTATCCGAAAGCACCAGCACACCAGCGAAGCAAAGACCCAGCCAACACCACCTGCAAGTGACGTTAGTCGATGCACCTAGATGGAGAAAAGGAAACCAAGCTTACCCACAAACGACCCCTAGCGGTCGAGGCCCCCCATCGCCCCCGGCCGATCCACCCAGAAGCTCTCCCTCCGCCCCTCTGGGGCCTGCTTCGTCAGCCGACGAGGCGACTTGGCGAGGGGGCGGACCGGCCCAGTCCACTGGGAGGGGAGCTCAACCCCCTCCACGTCGGATGGCCCATTGGCGAAGGGCACTTTCTTCGCCCTGTGGCAGGGGCGGCAGGCGAGACAGGAGGCGATGGAGGAGAAGAGGGGGGAGGCGAACAAGCAGACGGGAGACATTGTTGGTGGAGAGGGGAAAGACAAGTTGGTTGGTGGTTGTGAGGGACGATTTAGTCAAGTTGGCTTCTAGATCATTAGGGGTTGGCACTGTGATGCTGAAGGATGTTTGGTTTCGACTTACCTGTTTGGATGAATCGAAATTTGGTTTTAGTGAATGATTGTTCGTGGCAGAATTTAACTGCACTTACCTTGTATGAAATTTAGCTTAAGCGAGCCCTATTCAATACCGTGAGAAAGGCGACTAAGCGGCCCTTCTTACCTTATGGAACGACGCTCAACGCTTCAGTCTTCTTTCTTTGAGCGTCTCGGTGTGTCAAAGACGTGGATGCACGTCTTCACGTGTATTTTGCTGGAACAAGAGCCAGCAGAGCAGCGCCGGAGCGAGCACTTAGTATCGCTATTGGAAAGGCACTGTTCACCGGAAACGCTCCATATTACACGACTCCTTCATGAGTGTCCGGACGTGTAAGAGAGCAGAACAAGCACCCTGCTGACTTTGAATCTGGTTTTAGAAGAACCGCACGTCCACGGTAAGGCCTGTTGCAAGTCCGTGCCTTGATCTCCTGACATCACGTCCTCATAGGGGCCTGGTCCTTGTGTCACGCACCTGGAACAACTTCGGAGCATTGTTGCTCGAGCGAATGGCCTTGAAGGACGACTGCACAGCTCTCCAGTCTTAGTCTTTGGCTGAACCCACTGAGAGGCTTCTTGGTGTCCACAAGTGCTAGAGATGCTTGGACGGCTTCAACCCATCAAGGAGAACACTCATTGGGGAGCGGCAATATAATCTTGCCCTGGTAAATGGTACGGCGTGTCGGTGCAAGCAAGCTTTTGGCAGTATGTAGATACCCAACTGCCGGTCCTGATTACTGTGTGCTATTAAGAGATAAAGCAAATATCAATGAATGAAAATCTCGCTACGTGGGTATCTAGGTCAAGCAAAGGAAGACTCTTAGACAGGCGCCTCACTCCGAGTCTACAAAGGAACTTGCTAATCTGCCGAAGATAGGAACCTCGAAGCGATCCAGAGTATTTGCTGAGACGGTATCAGTACCCGTACACATTTAGGGAAGGAGAACCCCACCATCTTGATAAGCTCGAAATGCCAGAAAACCTATAATCCCAAGATCTAAAACAAACAGCATCCACGAGATAATCTTCGTCCAGGAGAATATGAGGTGCACAACCTGGAGCTCTGTCAGTCATCGTGTCCGTAACATCGTCGAACGTCACTGACAAATATAGCCGTGAAGAGTAGACTCGATTGCCATGCATGGAACCTGCACCGTTACTTGTCAGCCTTATCCACCCTTTTCTGAAGTGAAATCAAGTCATCTACGCAAATGGAACGCATTCACCGAGACCGGTGAGACATGCCATTGTGCCACAGAGATGCCTAGGATCTACAGAAAGATGAATGCCGGATTTGGGAGAAAGAGATGATCTGAGGTCTTTTACAAACGATATTTCAAGACAGTCAAACGCTTCAGAAATAATGCTTATCCTTACGACAAGTCCTGGGATGGTAAGATACATATACCTACAAGCATAGGGTTTCGGCATGGCCAGAAGGCCTCAAAGTAAGAATGCATACGCAGTCTTGAAGAAGAGTGATAAGACACAATGATGAATGAAAAGAAGGAAGCAGGAGCTAATAAGGAGACACGAAAGCGAGAGGCATGATGCCAAAAGACCTCTCTGCCCTTTCCCAGCCAGGACACTTCTTCCATCTTTCAGTCCAATACGTACCGAACATAGTCACTCTTGTGCTCTGCTACCAGCAGGAGTACCCCTCCGGCAGGCGGCAGGAGCAAGTATGCCAGCATCGCCTCGTAATCCAACCGTATTGGCAGACTTGTCTCGAACAGGCTTACATCCAGGCGCCCAGTCTCAATGCTGCCACCGCCAAACCCTCCTCCATTGCCATGTGGTTCATTGCTGAAATGGCTGGGGGCTGGAAGAGATGACGCGGCGAAAGGCTCTGTGGATGGTCGGCCTGCAGGCGGTGACCGAGGGTTTGGAGATCGAGTGGAAGAACGCTGAGGGGATGGGGAGAGTGCTCTGATGGTTTCCGGAGCAGTGTCTTGATAGGGAGCAAAGTCCATGGCTGAAAGAGCGGTCACAGCGGTCGTAGTAGTGATGGAGCTTGAGGGGTTGTGAGAGCTGAACTTTCGGGGTAATGGCGGCCGATAGTGGCAAAGCTGGCGGCTGTAACGCGATAAGGACGCGGTCGCACTGAAGGCTCTTTCCGTCCATCACAGCTTCAACCTTATTACGACTTCACCAGTGGATTACTACAGATTTAGGTACTTCGAATGGCTCTTGAAGTCACTTCATAGGAGTATGGCTACTGGAATGGTCGGCCGTGTCTCAGAACGTGATGCGACAACAAGAACAAGGACAACAAGAGCGACTATTGCAAAAGGCAGAGCCTGGCAACGGATGAGAGGACAAAATCACACCGCTGCGGCACTTAGGCTGTAGGCAGCCTGAGCCGGGGGATTATCACTTTTTGCATGCACCAATGTTGTCAGCTTTGCATTAAAACGATCAGGCGACAAGCTAGAATACCTCGAGTCCTGCTTTTTACTATGCACCGTTATCTTTGGGAATACCAGGCTCTATACTTTTCGTTCTTATTATGGATTACATGCTACTTTGAGTTAGTCGGGAGGAAAGTCGTAAGCAAAAAAATCGAGATCGTCGCAGGCGAGGACAAAGCTTCTACATTCAAATTGTCTCAAGATCGAATTATCGGCTGCGCAGTGCTTTGATCTTTCTTCTATGACTGTCTCTTGGATCAAGGATATCTTTAAGCCGACCCCTCTTCCGTGTGTTTCCTGTTCATGTTCATGGTGGAGCGCTTGACGGAGGAAAGCGCATTGAATCAAAATCCTCATAGTAACAACGAAACCATATTGCTTTCATTCATATTCTTTAAAAGAGGCCTATTAAGTCAAAATTTCTTGGTCCTCAGCTTGGCGCCCATGACAATTTTCTAGGCAGAAGCTCATATTTATTAGCTTCTCAGCCGCAGTGGGCTTTAAAGGTATATATGAAAACCTTATACTTGACTCACGCTTCCCCGACACTTACTCTAGACGCTCAGCGTTCACTTCTTATGATGTTCAACCTCGAAAATCCTTACTTTGACTCATTTGGTTCTACCTGTCGGGTACCGATTTCAATATCACAAGCTTTGGCTTACAACGCTATCGGAACCCAAGCCACTTCACGACACATTCTCCATTGGATTAAGGTTGCCTAAACAAGCACACTGAGGCTTCATGTAGTCACTAAGCGCACAATACTGCGACCGCAAGTATGGATTCAATCCAGCAGATGCAGTATGTAATCCAGGTCCTACACTACACTGGTCCATCGGTCGTCTTACTCTACTACCTTGTCGCTGCAACCGTCAGTGTTTGCACTTTACAATCTCTCAAGAAGCCTAATCAGGGGGAACCACAAACGCTTGCCATTTACTTTATGCTCTTTACCATGATGACTTACATTGGTGAAGCCTCGATGCTTGTATTCGACACTTTCAACAGCCAACCGCGCAGATCTACTACTGACAGCAATGTCTGTATTCCAGCCGGCAGTTGTTCTAACAGTCTATCCATTGGGCTTGAACGCTGACAATTCCCAGATCTATACCATCTCTTTCTTCCTAGTCTGGTCAACCCTCATCTTCTGTTTGCTGGACTCTAAACACCCTGTGTGGTACCCTTACCATGGGTCATGGTTACTGGCTCTTCTTCTCGAGATTGGGCTTTTGAGTCTGTCCTTGACCATCCGCCGGCTTTCAAGTCCCTTTGACTATACTCTGCTTATCATTCAGATATCGCGGCTACTAGCTTTAATCCTACTTGTAGCTTGCGTCTTCGGAACCTTCTCTAAAGTAGCCCTCCATACCTCGGGCGACGGGAGCGCTCCGCTTCTTTCGCAGATGGATCGGCCTTCTGGGCCTGTTGATCTTTCTAATACGGCATACGGATCAGCAGCCACCGAAACCCTCTCTGACGGTGCTGACCTGGAATACGAAGCTGAAGAACTAAAGAAGGAGGAAGAGCAAAAACGAGATATCGAAAATCGCCTAAAGGCAAACGGAAATTGGGTTACCTACGTTCGCGAGTTCTTCATTTTTATTCCATACGTCTGGCCTTCTAACTCGAAAGATCGCAAACTTCGGTGGAATGTTCTAGGTGTTGTTATTTGCTTGGCCTGTATCCGAGCATCAAATGTGCTCATACCGCATCAGTTAGGGGTTGTCATTAATGCTCTGGGGACCTCTCGAGATCATGTTCCGCTCATGGCGATTGGTTTATATATCCTCTATTCCTTGGCACCGTCTTCCGCTGGTATTCAGTCCATAAAAAGCTTGTAAGTATCCCATCAAGGAATTGTAAGATGTCTTCTGGACTAAATAGTTGTGAAAACACGTACCATGGGGGGCAACGCTAAATGCAAACTCTTTATAGGCTATGGCTTCCCGTGGAACAATACGCCCACAAAGCTATCAAGACAGCTGCCTACAGCCACATCATGGGTTTGTCATGCGACTTTCATGACAACAAGCAATCTGGGGAACTATACAAATCAATCGAACAGGGTGATTCGATTAACAGTCTTCTGGAAATAGTATTATTTCAGGCTTTCCCAATGCTGATTGACTTGGTCGTGGCTTACGTATATCTCTACTACCTCTTTGGTCCTTACATGGCTTTGACGGTCGCTGCTACAACGATTATGTACCTATGGGCCGCTACATGCTACAGTGCCAAGCAACGGGAATTACACCGCAGATATGTAGGCATTTGGCGAAAAGAGTACCAGGTCATGTACGACACGCTTGGAAGCTGGTCTACAGTAACATATTTCAATCGCCAGGTATACGAGCGGGAGCGGTATGCTTCCGTTGTGGAGCAAAATATGCAGTCCCAGTTGAAGACGTCCCTTATCTTCTATATTTCGTTGGTAGTACAAAGTTGGGTTCTTAAGATTGGCTTCTTCGGCGCATGTATAATTGCAGCTTATCAAGTCACCAATGGCGAGAAATCAGTTGGAGATTTTGCGACATTTCACTTACTGGGCTCAACTTACTGGTAAGTTTCCGGTATTTATTAGATTCAAGGACATTGGCTTGAGTATGCCCTATGTCTATGTATTGGGTTATTCTAAGTTAGGTCGTTGCACCTCGTCGCGTTTGCAACATTGGCGGCCAGATCTGTCACGGTTCCCCGGCAACATGAATCAATAACTTCTTGCATCCCTTTGCTAACTTCACAATGTTGCTGCTCGATTCTCTTGAATTGATTGCTGATGTGGTCCATTCTAGGCCCACTTGTATTCTTCAGTCAGGCAAACCGGGATTTACAAGGCAATCTTATCGATGCGGAGCAGTTACTCCAACTGTTTCAGCAAACACCTAGCATTAAAGATGGTCTGGCGATCTTTACACCCAAGGAATGCTCTGTCACCTTCCAGAACATTAGGTTCTCATACGATGGAAAGAAAGAAGTCATAAATGGCATTAGCTTTGACGCTAAACCTGGTCGGAAGGTTGCACTCGTTGGGGAGACAGGCGGCGGAAAGTCGACCGTTCTTAAGTTACTATTTCGACTTTACGATGTTACGCATGGTTCTATTTCAATTGACGGGCAAGACATTCGAACAGTCCCTTTAGCAAGCCTTCGAGAATCTATCGGAGTAGTCCCTCAAGACCCAGACTTATTTAACGATACGATCATGAAGAATGTTCGATACTCTCATCTCGAAGCAACAGATGAGGAAGTGATAGCGGCCTGCAAAGCTGCAGCTGTTCATGATAAAATTATGACCTTCACCGATGGTTATGCAACAAAAGTTGGAGAGAATGGCATCAAGTTGTCCGGTGGGGAGCTCCAACGGGTTGCGATTGCCCGCGCCATCTTAAAGAACCCCAAGATCATGCTTCTCGACGAAGCAACTAGCAGCGTCGATACTGAGACCGAGTTACAGATCCAGCAAGCTTTGGAAAAGCTTACCGAAGGAAGGACTACCTTTATCGTTGCACATAGGCTCTCCACAGTGATGAACGCAGATCTGATGTTGGTAATCAAAGACGGCGCAATTATAGAACAAGGCTCACCCAAGGAGTTGCTGGAAGCCAAGGGAAAGTACTACAATCTTTGGTCAAAACAAAACGGTATTGTGTCAACGTCCGTGAAGTCTGGAGATTGAGCATCTCGATTCTTGTAATCCTTCGAGTGGGAACAGACACTTGACGAACACTAAAGCCTGCGGAGGATGTTGGGGTCTCTTGCTGGTGTTTCATAGGCTGCTGTTTGTCTGCTGCGGTATCTTGGTAGATGTGCACTATACTTTGTCTGAGTAAGAACAGGAAGGATCCCCTTGGATATCTGGCTCCGAGCAGCAGCCGTTCGCGCCATTGCTAGCTCGATACCTTGTTTGCCATGTCGAAGGGCTGATACTGAGGACTTTCGAGTGGAGGAGACCTCTTCTGATTGGTCAGGAATCCTTGAGTCAAGCCGGGAAGACATATATCACTGATCCATTCCCGCCTAATCCCAGCTAATGGCATAGAACAGACACAAAGCACAATTTCAGATGCGCTCAACCACCTGGTCCTGGACTAGCACGAAAGATTCGCCCGAAGTAATCGTCAATTTTGTGGGATGCAGGGTCACTGAATCTGGGGACGTTGTTGACAACTCCGGCGTCAGTGTCGCCAAAGCAGAGCGATGTGGGCCGGAGTATGCGATGGATCCTCTACCGAAGCAAGATTTCACAGATGGGCAAGAGAGAGTATAATTTTCTGTCCTACCAATTGGTGCCTCGGAGGCTTGGCAAGCATCGAACCTACCAACGAATTGCCCTAGTGACTGCTGAAAATCATCTTCAGGTATACTCGGACTATCGGACCTAAAGAGGGGTTCATTGCTTTGGGAATCCTCTCATCACGTCTCCGCAGGGAGCAGAGAGATTTGTTAGTGCAGCGACAATAGGGATACGTTGAAGAGGGAGAGAATGACGCCTAATGTCAAAGCACTCAATTCCTTTCGAATCAGCTATGACACAATTTGGCAATTCTTGTTTACCATATCAAAAAGATCCAGTATTGATGAGAATTGGGAGCAATACTCTCTTTTCAGTGTATATGATGGTCTGAAACGACGTGTGAGGCTTGGTAAAGCCTATGGTATTGTGTAAGAAAATCGAGCGCCAGGGCCGGAAACCTATGTTTACGATACGCCGTAATACTCCCTAGGCAGGTCACGATTCGCCAGACCTATCCGAGCAACGAGACAACAGTTCTCTTGGAAACCAGCCGGTATCGCCATCCAATGAGGCCCAGGATCGTAGATTCGTCCTGGCTGGTTCCGCTGAATTGACACCGGGTGGCAGAAGCAACAAGACACAGATCTATATGGAGGAAGTCGTACCAGAAGATCCCGCCAGACGTGGAGTCTTACATTTAGCAGATTATATAATACAAGTCATTAATAAATACACGAGTCATCAACAACTACAGAAGTCTTACGTGCCAGCTTCAACAGCACTCCCATCCCCACCCGTCCCGTCCCCTTTCTTACTGCTCCCCCCAGAAGCCGCCATCTGCCACGCCGGTATCGCCGCTCTCCCACCGCTCTGGAATACGCTCGGTGTCTCTCGTCTTGGGACAGTCACTCCGGGTGCAGGCGCGGATGGAATTGAGCTCGTGGCCATCTTATCCTCTGATTGTGCGGTACCACTACTCGCGATGCCGTTTGGTGCGCTGTTTAGGCCTGTCGGTGTGCTGGTCCCGCTGGGTCGATCTGTTGGGGCGTTGGAATGTCTCGGCAGTGATTGTTGTGTGCTAGGTCCACTACTACCACCAACTCTGTTGTTAAGCAGCTTTTTGAGGCTGCGCATTTCAGCGCCTAGCTCTTCCAATCTCTTGTCCCCAGACTCCTTCCAGCCTTCCAAGGCCTTGGGGACTAGATCTTTTAGTCCCTGGACCTGGTCAGCGATATTTCTTGATTCATTCTCTTGCCGTGTTTTTGCAGTCTTGAGATCCTCTATTACGGCATCGACATCTCGTAAAGTCGAGTCTAGTTTCTCTGTGCGTTCGACTTCTGAGGCTTTCAAGGTTGCGGTGTCTGCGGCAAGTTGGTCGATGAGGGTGAAGGCGCGGGTGAAGGATTCGTCGATGGAGGCTTTGTCTTGTTCGATTTGAGGTGGTGTTGGAGGAGCTATTAAGGGCATGATGTAGCGCTAGAGAAAATTAGACGAAGCTATGGCGACAGGGGGAAGAAGAACGTACCTTTGCAACTACGTAAAGGCCGTAGCTCACGCCGCTGGTGACGGTAGCCATTATGAACCAATCACGCCAATCGCGAGAAGGAGGCCTTGAAACCGTCAGTCATGTTGTTCTAATGATTCACATTGCCTAGCTACTGACTCTGGAGGTGACTGCCCCCATGGCGCTCCTTGATAAGGCCCGTACCCATAGCCAACAGGCTGTCTCATTATCTGCTGGTTGGAGTTTCCATAGCTGAGTTGGGTTTTAGAAGGCGGCGCTGGTGCACTTTGCTGCGCTGATCCATCCTCAGCTCTTGCTAGTGATATATCAATCTCTTCTTGAGTAAGGTTCTTGGATTGGAGGAAGGCTATTCGTTTATCGACGGATGAGGCTGCGACGGAGGGGTCTTGGAGGACTGTGAAAGCTGTTAGGATTTTCAGATTCAAGCCGTTCATCACAGCTCTTGGAAAACTCACAGGTAATCTGAAGCTTTGATTAGCGAATATCCTGGTCCAGCACCGGAGAGGGAACTTACAGCGGACGCGATCAGATCTTCTCGGACCATTCTGGCGCGATTATCTACGTGTTAAATGAAGGAGGCCTATATGAACATAATCATAGAAGAAGAACTCTGGCGCTCAAGGAGATTTCTGAGACAATTAGGCATCTGAACCCGTTTAATGGAAGTCGTCGGCGACTTGAACCTCGGCCCGACCTGCCTGTCGCGCTTGCGGAGGCTTGCCTTGTGAGGCTTAGCGCCTTTTACCCGGCCAACAACCACCTTGTTTACTCACAAACATCGCGCAAATCCTTACCTTCGAATTGTCGCTGTCGCATTGCTTCATAATTAATTGCTCTTCAACTGTATTACCAGAAAACTGTCGCATTGCGTGTTTGCGCGTTCTGGTAGCTTCGCATCCCGGCAATCCGACCTGTCACAACTCCTCCAAGATGTCCCAAGACACGGGGCTCTTCAGTGTGCGCCGGCCACGAGAGGTATGTATACATGAGCTCTACGTCGCTGCAGCCTGGCTTCCCTGCTGTATCGCTCTGCTAATTGCTCTCCAGACTCTTGGTGGCCTCAATTACAATTCCGCGATCCCACAGCCAGCATCCGCGATGAAGAGATCAAACTCAATTTCCAGTATGAAAGATACCCAAATGACCGCCCCTCATACTACACACCATGCGCGATCTGTTTCCTCATCGCGCATGTCCCTGGCTCCAAATAGGCCTCAGCAGCCTACTTTCCAACGCTCATCCTCCGGTACGAATCTCGCAGATCTGGGGCGCCCTTCTACTGTACAGCGGAGCTCTTCGAACATATTTGGAAATACCGCGTCCGTGTCGAGGATGAGCTATGCTCCCGGAAGTGCGATGACACCTCACATGCAGCCACCTATGAGCACGTCGAAAAGCCTACAGCGAAGGAGTAGCGTATACTCGCGACCATCATCCACTGGCCCAATGGGCCACCAATCGTTCTTCGTGCAAGCGCCAATTCCAGCTGGGGTACCTAGGGATCCAAGACCATTGAAAGACCGAAGCTATCAAGCGAAGGTTGGACAAGAGTTGTTGGATTACCTAACGCATAACAACTTTGAGCTAGAGATGAAGCATTCCCTTAGCCAGAATATGCTAAAGTCGCCGACCCAAAAAGACTTCAATTTCGTCTTTCAATGGCTATATCATCGTATTGATCCGTCGTATCGCTTTCAGAAGAACATTGACGCAGAGGTGCCTCCTATTCTAAAGCAGTTACGATACCCTTTTGAGAAAAGCATCACGAAGAGTCAAATAGCGGCAGTAGGAGGACAGAATTGGTCGAGTTTCCTTGGGATGCTGCACTGGATGATGCAACTCGCCCAAATGCTGGACCGCTACGATATAGGGGACTATGACGTTGCGTGCGCAGAAGCTGGTGTAGATGTGAGTGGGGATCGCATCATCTTCCGATTTTTGAGCGGTGCCTACAGAGATTGGTTACAAGTTGAAGATGGAGACGATGAAGAGGATGCCGACAAGCTGCTTGTGCCGCACGTTGAATCAATGGCCGCGGAATTCCAGCGAGGAAACCAAAGATATGCTGAAGAAATGACAATTCTCGAAGCAGAAAACGAGGCTTTGAAGTTGAAGATCGAGGAGGCCGAAAAAGGCGCACCGGATATTGCAAAGCTGGAGAAGCACTTCAAGATTTTGGAAGATGATAAGCGGAAGTTTGAGGAATGGAACAGTACCGTGAGCGATAAGGCCCAGAAGTATGAAGCAAGAAACAAGTTTCTGCTCGAGGAGATTGACCGAACGGAGAGGGAACTGCGAGAAGCAGAGCAGGAGAAGGCGAATCTTCAAGAATCGGTTGATAGGCAGGGTATCACGATCGAGGATATCGACCGAATGAACGCCGAGCGTGAGCGGCTGCAGAAGAATGTCGAGGCAACAGCAGTGAGATTGGAAGAGGTTAAGAAGAAGGCTGCAGAGAGGGACGTCGAGGCGAACCGCAATCTCGAGGAGCTAGAGCGTGTCGTGGACAAGTACAATTCTCTATGCTACCAAATTGCCCTGATCCCCTCTACCGCCGCAAATGCCAAAGGCGAAGACTACGAGCTCAAGCTCTCCACCAACTCCGCTCCTCAATTCTCCTCCTCCCAGCTAGGCGTTTCGGAAAATGGCAACAGCGACCGCCTCCTCGCAGATCCATCAACAGGCTACCACCCCGCCCACCTCCTCACCCTCGACCTCAGAGGCACTGTCAAAAGCCAGCTCATCGGCCTCCGCAAAGAAATCAACGAGCGCCGAACCATAGCCATCGATGCCGACATGAGAAACCACGAGCTCCTCGATACCGTCAAGGAAGCCATTGATGACAAGAAAAGCGAGGTCGAGGCTCTAGAGCACCGGGTCCGAGCCGCGGAGGAGGAGTTTGAGAAGACCAAAGAGGTGACCTCGACGCAGAAGCTGGCTTCGGACGCGCAGATTGAGAAAATGGAGAAGGAGCTTGCCAAGATGCGGGCCGGGTTGACGGAGAGCGTGCAGCTGATGGAGCAGAGGGAGATGAATACGAATATCGAGTAAGGCCTCCCTTTAACCCTTCTTTCTCTAGTCCCGGCGTTGGCCTAACGCAGCGTTTTTTTTATTACAGATATGAGCAGTTGACTCTCCGAGCGAATACTCTGCGCGAGGAACTGCATACGGAGATTGAGCGTATGTTGAATGATATTATCAAGTTCAAGGTGCATGTGCAGAAGAGTCTGGAGGACTATGAGGGCTTTGTGGTTGAGGAGGTGGAGCAGGAGTTGGGTGGGGAGGGGGAGGAGACGGGGGATGTTGTATAGGAGGGTGGGGATGAGTTATGCTAGGCGTTGTGGAGGGTTGGAGTGTTGGGTGTGGAGTGGGGGTTGGAAGGGGGATGGCGTTGGTGATATTGAAGTAGATATGGTTACTTCGGGGTTGTTTATATGTGATACCTTGCTGGATGTGGAAGTCTAGGTATTTTGAACCCAGCGGTGGTCTACGTTTCTGGTTGATCCAATATGAATTCGAGGGTGCTTGCTCGTCTGTTACAGAGCTCGGGTCTTGACGTCCTCTCGTGATCATTCATATACACAGCTTTTTCTAAGAACATCTCTTCTATGTGTTTATTGCTGATAATTCGAGCAAGGATGGCTTAATCTCGTTGATATCTTCTTCCAGATGTCCATTAGCACATATAGAGCACGCGTTTGTAAATCTGACGTGTTCAGGAACAATTTCTTTTCGCTGGCTAAGGCCCGTGTGTCTCCTTTCTGCCTGAGATGGTAAAGCAACCTGAAAGGGAAATGTGTGCCCGAATTGAGGACTTGAGGTTTTGAGAGCTTGAACGGTGTTGTGAGAATGATAGCACCGATGAGTGGATTCATAGCTCCAGGGCTAAAAACCCTTGCTTTTTCGGTGTCTGGCCTTTAAGCTTTGTAACGCGCGTTTCAATTGCTGACTCCATAAGTGCCAGATGCCGATTGCTCTGAGATGGGGCCCCGTTACTTTTTGCATATTGCATCGTGTAGGCCTGATGCTCAGAACGGGGTGCCTGATGGACGTACGGTAGGGATCTTGGCTTTGGCCTTTTTCGATTTAGTCTCTTGGTGTGTCTTGAGGTGGTGTCGTCTCCCGAGTTAGGTGGTTCGTGCTGATCTACTGTAAGATGTGATGGATGGATAGACTCTATGAAAACCTCCAGCGAATCAGTTCCTTCTTGACGAGAATTTGACGAGCCAGGCGTAAAGGCCTTAGTCGGCATGGTAAAAGATGGTGAAGCTGATCGAGTAGCCCAATGATGGCGTCTCGCTGTGGATAGTGTCTGGGTCAGTAGCATATCGCGATGCGTCGAGTGATATAAATCTCCTATACTAGATATTTGTGCATGTAGCATTTCATTGAACAAACCACCATGGCAATGTTCATTCTCTTCGACACTAGACACGTTGTAAACCGATTTCTCGCTGTCCACATCCGTGTTCCGTTGCAAATCGTGACTAAACAGCCCGCGGGCTGAAGTCCCTGATACCAGCTCTATTGTGGCCTTTGGCAAGATCTCGCCCTCTTCTACGGGATAGGGCAAAGTTGGAGGTAAATGCTCTAGAACCTGCATATAAGAGACATGGCCTTTGGGTATGACAGGGTCATTCCTTTTGTGCTGAGTAGGCATATTCGAGCGATTGGGCGCTTTCGCCATGACGGGACTCCTTACGACCGGCAATTCAAGTGGAACCTGCGGGTATGTATGACAAGGCTCGTGTGACGATGTTGCCGATCTGACATTCGTTGGCACATGTGTCGGCGACTGACTCCTTTCCGCGTTAATACTCTGATTTTCTGAATTTGAGATCAACGGAAAGCTGTTTCCGTGGGGCTGCTCGTCTATCGGAGCTCTGGGCGTTGGTGGAAGCCGAGGAGCGGGCGTATAGCATCTGATGTCTGGTGGTATTGCTGCATGGATGATTATAACAGACGTTCAATATCGGCTGTACAGATAGCTAGACTTACAGTTTTGGACATGCCGGACTTCAAGATGCTCGGGTTCTTTCTTCCTTCGAGCATAGCGTGCCAATTTGCTACCTTCCACACGCCGACCTGTTACGTAGAATACACTGTCCTTGTCCTTGTTGATCTTCCTGTTCCTCTGCATCCAGAGCATGGCTCTCATCTCTTCATCTTTGATATTCTTGTCGAAATGCCATTCTGTAATCTTTCGTTTGTACTGGCGTTCCCTTTGATTTGATATTAGAAGAAATTACGTGCCACCTGTTATGATATAACGTAAAATTTGGGTCCAAAAATCGAATTGAACAGAGAGACATTTTGAACCTTAGAAGAAGGAATAACCTGGTGGGTTTGCGAAAGGTGATGACATACGTTGCTTGAAATCCATAAATCTTGTACATTGCATCCGCCACATTTCCAAGCGGCTTGTCCTCTGTCACGTAGAGTCGCTTGAAATTTTGCCGCTGGCTTTCCCACTCTTCAGCTGTGTGAAAACAGCGCGACATCGTTGAACTGGTCATTTCGTCGTGTGTGCTCGGTATAAAGGTTGGGAGCAAAAGCAAGTAAAAACAGATTATAGGATCGTTGAACGAGATACTCAGTACCGCGTACTATTAAGAAAATATGACGATCTATTGAGAAGAATGTCCGGAACTTCAGAGTCCCGAGGTCCCAGATAGATGCTACTGTAAGACTCACAACTTTGGGCAGCACAAGCCCATCTGCTGGCCTTGTCTTCCGTCTTATTTGATATATCTGGCACAGCCACTGCGTCACGACAAAAGTACTGTCAAAGCCCCTGAGGTTATCACCAGCATTGCTTTTGGAGTAGTTATGACGATCCTTGGGGTACTTACGTTATGGCAGAGTGCTCGTCAAGGTCGTTGGCTATGTAAGCAACGAGTACCCGATTGACACCGGCATGACTGATATATGCTCTTTCCAGCCGGCGACGAGGAGCATGTGGCGCCTGAATTACCTTCCAGCATTTTCGAATACTCACCTGCCCTCGAACCCATGCTAAATTCTGCCGCCTTCCTCAATTGTACGTCCACATCTACGAATCGAAGATGCTTGTCGATATTCCAACCGCGAACGATCCACCTAGACATCTCGAATGCCACCATCGATTCATGTGAACTGTTATGTCACGGTCCAATCGTCGCACCTAGAAGCATCGACACAAAACATTCACCAAGCTTTCCGTCCCTACCCAACCCTGTGTTCATCGCACCGCGACCTCTTAGATCACGTTCACTTGACACCTGCTATCGACCTGACAACGATCCTTTTGAGTGGCACATGTTTAGAGCTAGACCGAATAAGTCAAGGTTGAAACGAAGGCATTCGGCAGCTTGATACTATAGCTTTCTGTTGTTAATCTTTTGTATTTGAGCGCATGATCACACTATTTGTCCTTGGTGATATACGTCGAAGAGCCGTCGGATACCCAAGCGCTTGAAGCAGATTCCTGTAACGTTACTTTTGTATGGAGCGAACTCGCTCAGAGTACAGAGACCAGTATGCACTAGATATCATGAACTCGCAGCGGACTCTGCACTGTGTGATGGTGTTTCGAAGGTAGGGATAACGAAAGTAGAACGTGGGGATACCTTGGAGACGCGGGTACAACTATATCACTACAAATCGCAATGTTGAATTGGATATTTGCTTTTCGTGACTTGGATACAGGTTGCTTTCGTTCGATCGTGTTCTCCACTCGATGATTCGTTAAAGAGAAAGAGCCATGGCCCACGGGTACCTTGATAGGGCTGATGACGTTGACGTAAGCCGGCTTATCTAAGTGATGTCACGTGCTCTGAGGCAATTCAGTCTTTCCTTAAGCCCTCGAACAAACATCTAAACAAAACCTCCGAAAGCAATCAAGTCCATGCGTTGAATTGTATCATGCTAAGACACCCGAATGGAAGCTCTCGGAGTTGCCTCTGGCGCTGCTGGTATTCTATCCTTGGGTATTGCCGTGTGCCAGGGTCTGCTGCAGTACTACGGCTCTTGGAAGGACGCCGAAAGTGAAGTGGCAGGCATGTACGAGTCGATAGAAGCACTTACTCACATCCTTCTACTACTCCTACCTGTCATTGAGCACAGGGATCTTGATCGCAATGTCGTAGCCCTCATCGAGAACCATATTGCATCTTGCCAGCAAGGCATCGAACAACTTCGAAAGAAATTGGATAAGGTCAAAATAACTCCGCTACAGCCTGGTTCAAGAGGAAAAGCGAAGACACAGTTTTGGATGACCTTGTATCCCTTCAAAGAGAGTACGCTTATAAAATTGAAGGGGATAGGAAAGGAATTGCGAGACCAATTGAGTTTATCCCTGGACGTACTGCATATTGACGCATCTACAGCTTCCCTCACCAAGCTTGATATTCTTAGTCAATACGTTACTGGAGTTTCTACTGATGTCGACTTCTTGAAACAGAAATCTGGCTTGCTTTCTTCGAATATAAATACCTTAAGCAACTCAGTAGAAAAATCGTCAATTGGCGTGGATGCTTTAATCTTGGGTCAAAGTAACGAATACCTTCTGAAGGTCTTCAGGTGGTTCTCCCCCTTGTTGGGAGACTTTGAGAGGAAGCAGCTTGATACCTTCAATCTCAAAGCCCGGCAGGGTGGGGTTGGGAAATGGTTACTGGAGACACAAAAGTTCAACGACTGGTTCCTCGGTAATGGGGAAATATTATGGTGTCCGGGCAAACGTAAAGTGCCCAGTTCTCTTGGTTATGTTTCCTCTTCCCCTCATATACAAAGTATCTATCTACCTTATAAGCACTCTGTGGGCGTTCCATGACAGGCGATGCTACCAATTGAAAGTAAACGAGCTGACTTCTAGCAGAGGGTGCAGGTAAAACCGTACTTGTGTACGATCTCTGTCTCTAATGACGGCAAAACAAACGCCTAAGTTGATTTACTTAGGTCTTTTGTGATAAATCACCTTCAAAAATCTCTTGTTGATACGAACATCGGTATTGCCTATATCTACTGTAATTACAAGGAGGCTGAACAGCAAAGCCTTACGAATCTTATTGCTAGCTTGGTGCATCAACTAGTTCGCCGCGATTCGGTTTTGGCGAGCGATCTGGCGTCTTTGTACGAGTCCCATATCACCAAAGATACACGTCCATCAAGAGACGAGTATGCCCAGCTGCTACAAGTTGCAGCTGCTTCTTTTACTAAGGTCTTTATAATTATTGATGCCCTTGACGAATGCGTCGAGAATGATGGGACTCGGCAAGATTTGCTCGAAGAATTACGCAAGCTACAATTGAAAGCCTGTCTCTTGGTCACGTCGCGGGATCTACCAAGTATCCAACGTCAACTTCGGAGCGCGACTAGGCTCGAGATTCAAGCCAGTGATGACGATATCATGACATATCTATGTGAACGTATATCCAGCTCTGAGAAGATTAGTATGTACGTCAAGAGAGATCCAGGCCTTCATGAGGTTATAGTCAAAACGATAACGGGAAAGGCCCGAGGAATGTGAGTGCAAAATCTGCCGATGGCATACTCTTTAGAAAGTTATAATTGGAGATCTGGATAGAAGCATTTAATCGATCATAAGAGAAGTTTCCGGCTGACTTATGCAAAGGTTCCTACAAGCACGTTTGCATCTAGATTCATTATTTACGAAGACAGACCTTCGAAAGTTCAAAGCTGCTCTAAACTCTCTTCCGGAAGGATTAGACGAAACTTACGACGAGGTGATGAGCCGAACACTGGCTCAGCACCCTGACTATATTGCATTGGCTCGCAAAGTCATATACTGGGTGTTTTACGCTGTTAGGCCACTAACTCTTAAAGAGATCCAACATGCTTTGGCGGTAGAGTCTGATGACACTTTTCTGGATGAAGACAGTATAGTAGATGAAGAGCTTCTAATATCAGTGTGTACCGGCATCATTACTGTCCAACATGAAAGTGATGTAGTTGGTCTTGTTCATTACACAGCTCAACAATACCTGGAGCGTAAGGCGGTAGAATACTTCCCGGAGGCTCAGGATGAAATTTTACGGACTTGTCTTACCTATCTCTCTTTCAAAGAGTTCGATAAAGGACCTTGCCGCAAGGTCAAAAAACTGGAGGCACGGCTCAAATCGTGGCCTCTTCTACGATATGCAGCTCAGCATTGGGCAGAACATGCGTCTTTCAAGAAGTCAGCTTTTCAAAACAGCAATTTATTGCAAGGTCTGGCTAATAAGTCTTCCAGCGGTCGAGCGGATGATCCATTAACTCACCAGAATCTAAACATCTCAGGCTCTCAAGCAGCAGCTATCGTTCCACGTGGCCAAGTCGTCAACCAAACAGATTTAAAACGGGATGAATCCTTACTATCCGTAATCTTGGGGCAGCCAGACAGTCAAGTGGACATATTATCAAGCAATACCTCGAACCGAGGAGTATCGAATCTAGAGTTGATTACAAGGTTCCTAAACCAAGGTGCAAAAGTGGCGTCCTCCATGGAAGTCGCAGCTTTAAAAAATGTTTTCCGATTTTCACTTCACACTAGAACCTTTACTTCAAATATTTCTCCATTGTGTGTGTGCGCTTTCTTTAATCTGGAGAGTATAGCTCAGCTTTTGCTCTACAAGGGCGCCAGCACATTGATAAAAGATGATTGCGGAACAACCCCGCTGCATTTTACAGCCTTATATGGAAATGAGGCAATGACCCAGACATTGCTGGAACATGGAGCTGAAATTGCTGCAAGAGATTTATGGGACTCTACGCCATTACATCAAGCAGCTCTACGTGGACATGAAGCTGTGTTGCGAGCACTTTTAATTAAAGGCGCGGATGTGGTAGCAGAAGACGTCCGTGGATATACGCCTTTGCATGAAGCCGTTTTACAGGGTCATTGCATGGTCACCAACACGTTGTTAGAATATGGAGCAGACCTGACTGCACAAAGTCGGGCCAAAAAAACCCCTTTACATGTTGCAGCCGGGAATTCGTTCAACGCAGTGACCCGACTACTTCTGGAGAAGGGAGCAGATGTCAACATCAAGGACGACCATGGAAGGACGCCATTGCACGTGTTCATCATGGGTGGAACCTCACTCATGGCTCTGTTTTTGAAAAACGCTGCTGATCTTACTATAAAGGATGATGGTGGAATGACTGTTTTACATTTTGCGGCACAATATGGACGGAAATCGTTGACACGTCTTCTATTGGAATCGGGAGCGGAGACTGAATCAACAGATAATCATGAAAGAACGCCGTTACATTTGGCTGCTCGAATTGAACATAAAGCGTTGGTTGAGATCTTGATTAAGGGTGGCGCTAGTCTTGGTGCGAGGGACGACCAAGGAATGACGGCTTTACACTATGCCGCTGAGTCCGAAAATGAGAGTATTATGCAATTGTTGCTAGATTATGGAGCAAACATTAAGTCTAGAGATCGAGATGGTCGGTCTGTCATGGATATAACGTTTCACATGTGTAATAGGTCTGCAACCCAACTGTTGTTGCGAAATGGGGCCGATACATTTGGCCACAGCAAGGATTGGGGCAGTAAACTCCAAGCAGCAGCTCAGAAAGGGGATGAGAACATGGTGCAATTACTACTCGAGTTCGGAGCGAATATCCACGCCTCTGGCGGGTTAATATCACAAGGCAGAAACGCTCTACACTTGGCTTGCGGCGCAGGGAGTTCAGGATGTGTGGAGGTACTATTAAAATACGGATCAGATCCCCTTATTCTAGATGGACAAAAGCGAACCTGTCTCCACCATGCAGCATCGTCCGATTCCGCAAAAGCACTTACTCGTCTACTGAAAGAAGGGCTTGACCCCATGGTGGGAGACATCGATGGCTGGACGTCGATAGATTGGGCTGCTAAAGCAGGGAGGCTTACAAATATCAAGATACTTTCCGAAGCTGTAGCTGGACCGATAGACACGTGGAAGCCCAAGAGTATAGCTATCTATCATGGCCAAATGTCAATCGCAGATTATCTTGAGACTCTAAGTCAAAGATCCATGGAAAATGTGGTTGAAGGTCCTCCGAATGAAGCTTTTCCGACTGAGACACCTCGACGTATAAAAGAGATTGAATATCTTCCCTCCGGATCTGTAGGAAGACCTGTGCCGAATGGAGGCCCTAATATCCAAGATTTTCCAAGTGGAAACCTGGAATCAGAATTTGTTTCGGGCCGAGCGGAGCTCACAGATATTGGGAAATGTCAATTACAAGCTATGCCGGCCCCACAACACCTCCGTGTCTGGTGTGACGGTTGTGATCTTCCCATCTGTGGCTCTCGTTACAAGTGTTCTGTTTGTGCGAATTTCGATTATTGTTTTAAATGTGTTGCATCCTCACACGATAATCATTCATCCCATCATTTCATGGCCGTTGAAGGGCCCAATGTCATCTATCATAAGCCTAAATCCGATGCTCGGTCGCAGAATGCGGCGGATTACGTCCTTTGATTTGCCTAAACGAGGCCGCAGACAAAAAAAAAGCCTGCGTTTGCTTAACGGGATAGACTGAATAGAGCGGTACCGGGACCGTAATGGATTATCCTAAATAGGACGGGTCAACAATATAGCTCCTATCGGACCATAGAATGCCTATGTTGTTCCCACAACGTGCAAGGAGAGGACTCGATCTCTGCGATAGCGGCCCCATGAAGTGACTGGCTTCATAGTATATCAACTTAGCAGTAGCTTGGCTCGACGAATGTGCTTAGCATTACAACCTTGTGGTCTATGGAAAGTACCGGGTGTTGTGACCTGACTGCTCTTGCGGAACGTCAAAGACGTTAAATAGTCCGCCCGTGTGCCAGAGCAAGTCGAGAGAAGAACTACCAATGAATTCGAACGGGCCAAAACAGGTGGTTTTGGCTACTAATTGCTAGAGGAACAGGTCTGTTGTGGGAAGCTAATTCCTACCTTGGTAATTGGGTCTGCGAAATCAACAGTCCCTTCCAGATTCATAGCTCTGATTTGTTGACAAATATGTCTTGTTTTCTTGTGAGTAAGCTGTATCTTTCGGAACTACAAGCTCAAACTAATCTGATTCTTCTGCGGCACAAGACCTCGAAGACATCATTAAGCCACCTCAGTTGCCTAGTTCGTTGAGGGTGAGCGAGAGTCAACTACCAGGTCGCCTAGTAGAACAAGCGCAATTTCGGCTCAGACCAACCCGTCACTTGGATTTCTTTTTCCAACACGCCGCATCGCACAAGCCACATTAATGAAGAAGAAGAAGCATGCCTATTCCCTCTGAGTCATTCAACAAGACTATTTGTTCATGTAAACATATGGAAGTAGAATATGTGACAATCCTAGTGGAAGCTTAAACAAAACGGCAAAGCTGTCACTGAATCTAATTCATATGATCTAACATTTGTTGAAGTCAGGAAAGAAAAGTAAATCCTCATTTCTTATAAACGATAGCCTGTGATTATTGACAAGACGAGTCAGGCTGTCTGACCAATGCTCTTACCTTGTGGTTCTAGAGCATTGCACATGTACAGCTGTGACTGACTACCTAAGGTAACGGAGTTAAGGTAGACCAAGTCGTCTCCTCTGGCGTCTCGGTGGAGCGACACTAGCGAGTTATGCTAGCGCCGCGCACAAAGCTGATGTTCAGTTCGTTGCGTCTTTCCTTTTCTCTTCTCCTCAAAGAAGCCCATACATTGCACTACATACGTGGTTTCGTCATCACCACTGGCAGTGTATATCACTGGGTGGTTTTCCAATATCAACATCTCATGAGCAGTCTCGCTCGTCGCCCCTTTGCGGTTGGCAGCTTCTTAGCTCTTTCTGGTTGGGGTTCTCCCAGCCCTCTGTGGTTGTTGAGGGGCTCTTAGCCCTTTGTGGTTGAGGGAGCCGGGCTTCTTCCTCGTCAAGAAACGATCGTACATTGAACGATGTGCGTGGGTTCTTCATTCCTACCTGCAGCTTCAAAACCGGGTACATCGCGCTCTTGAGCGGACCTCTCAGCCCTTTGTGTTGGGGGCCTCTAAGCCACCTCGGTTGAGGTCTTTCCGGCCCAGCCCTCTGTGGTTGAGAGAGTCAGGCTCCCTTCTTCTAAGAAGCCATCGTACATTGCACTATGTACGCGGTTTCGTCATTACCACTAGCAGTGCATATCACTGAGTGGTCTTCCAATATCATCGTCTCATCAGCGATCACGCTCTTGGATGGCCTCTCAGCCCTTTATGGTTAAGCACTCTCAGCTCAACCCTCTGTGGTTTAGCAAGCCAGAGTTTTTTTTGATCCAGAAGCCATCGTACATTTCATTATGTGCATGGTATGGCAATTTTGTCCTCGGTTGCGAAATCGTGGGCCTTCTTATGTCATCATCTCATGAGTGATCTTGCTCTTGAGGTGGCCCGTCAGCCTTTTGTGGTCAAGGCTCCCTCGGACACCTGTGGTTGAGGGCCTCTTAGCCCTTTGTGGTCGACGAGCAAAGGTTTATCACTTCTGAGCCTCTTCTACTTGGCCAACCAGGGGGTACCGCTTGGAGGCTGGTTATAAATATAACCAAATAATCAAGCAAAATATACCACAAAGCTGGTTTGGTGTTTAGCTGTTCGTATGTAGGGATACCAGCGAAGAGGTGCACTTCTACGTAGTGCTGGTGACTACAGGTAGTAACTGCAGTCGCTGGACTGCTAAGATACCTCAACTCTAATTCCTCCTACTATCTCGATAACGAAATTGGCGGCGAGAAGGATATCAGACATAATCATCAACGCTATGAGCGCTTTCATTCGCTATTTCGAGGCTTTCAGGTGCGCTGATGGTGGCTTGACGAGATTAATGTTAGTGATTATGTGGTTGTATAAGTGCCCCTTAGTTCTTAGAAGTCATCTGTCTTGGATTACGACTGACAGTGTAAGGTATATACTGACGGATATACTCAGTAAACATACCTTTTCCCACTGCTACAAGCTCTTGAGAGGAGATTTTCACATCACCCCGCTATCGATCCTCAACGACGCTGTGCAAACACACAATGCATCTACTCACGACACTATGAACATCGGCAGTGAGGTCAAGCCGCCTAACAAATCGAGCTGTCATTTACAAAAGCAGCCCTCTCGCCCCCCCTCTCTATATCTGCGCTAAAATTTGCTCTAGTTGGTCGAGGATACAGGAAAGGGGTTGAAAACTTAATATGGCAGGGATTCATTAGAGAGACGGTCTCGTTGTCGTCTTCACGATATTTCCAGGACTTTCGTAGAACTCACTAGATGTACAGCCCCTTTTCTTACACCGCAACCCCCTCCTTCTTACATGTACACGCCCTAGAAAATGTGGGATTTTCATATGCAAAAACCAAGTTTTCACCAAAATTGAGTGGTAATATGAACATCAATACTTGATTCTTCGCTACGATCTCGGCTCGCGATTTCAAAGTGCATAGGTGAGCTAGGAGCTCGAATTTGGGTTATACCCCTGTTTTCTACCACTGCTCCTGTCACTGCTTCTGCCATTGCATTACATATGAAATGCCGCAAACAGGTCTGCTTCCGTCTGCGTTCAAGAAGGCGTAGCGTCATTGAGGCAGCATTCACCTCACCCCCTCTGTCCCCTTTCCTGGTAGTTGCTATAGACCAAGGGATTCTAGGAATCCTAAAAGGCTCTCAATTTTTTCTTATGACTAATTGACTAATTCAGATATCGTCTTCTCACTCCACAACACTCGCTTAATTAGGGCTCGCTAGCCTGGCGGCGGTTAGCGCGTCCTTACTAGTTATCCCTTGTTTACATGTCGTGCATCAAACAACTCAATGCAATACCAATCCCACCTGAGATACTTCAGGTACGATTTGCATAGTATTCTGTAACGCTTTGGTCAGTGTTCGACTTTTAGCTCAACATGGCTCAGACGAGGGTGAGCGCTGAAGATGTGAGTTTACCTGGCTGTCAAGAATTAGCGGTGCTTGTTTGTAATATGCAACAGGATCTGGAGGGGCTACGACATCGCAATAATAAGCGGCCTGCTGTAACTTTACCAGTTGTGCCACGACCAAATGAGGTCAAGGAATTCAATAACACAAGCAGTATGTCTTTGTAAGACTGGCAGGAGGTACAGTAAAGACCCCAAACACTAAACTTATCTCTTTCCCAACCAGCGAACAACTCGGATGTCCTCGCTGCCCAATCACTCGACCCTCAGAACAACATGGAAAAGCTTCAGCAGCTTTACGAGAAGCAACATGAGCAGATCAACTCATTGGTTGCAGCACAAAGTGTGCAGATAGAGGGATTACAGCATCAGATTGCTGAGCTGCAGAAGCATAGAAGGGCGAATCAACAACCACTAACAGAGGTTACTGATACGCTTGTTGAACTTACGGAAAAGATAGCGGCGATTTGGGAGGCGAGTAAAGGGGTGGTAGTAAGAGATTCGAAGAGTATGAGTCAGTCTTTAGAGACAGCGAACGGCCCTAAGTCGGATGAGGGTTCTGCTGGCACCACACCTGTGCTTGATGCGTCAAAGGCTTCGATCGCGGTTGGGTCGCAAAGTAGCACCGCAGCGGTAGACGCTGCGCCAAACATCCCCATCACCGTCAGCTCACCACTCGGCACGGCAGCTGCAATCCCCAAACCACGCACGAGCAGAACCTACTTGAGCGGACCTAGCGCAATACGCTTTGGCGGAATTTGGGGGACCGACAAGTCTTTGATTAGTGGGGAGCCCAAGGCTATGGTCTTAGCCCAAATAGAGAGTCCTTCGGTCCTGACGGCAAACGGGGAGTCGGCATTCGCTGGATTTATCATCGACGGATACAAAGCTCAACCGGGAAGCAAGCGCAAGCGGGAGGAAGCGGATGGAGATGATGGAGACAGAGAAGATCGTAAGGTGGCTAGAGACCCGTGGTTGTTCCGCGGGGATGATGGAATTGTGCATGATGAGAGCGATGGATAAGGAAGAGTGCTTGTTGCTGCTTTGGAATCGGGACTCTATCTAGGGTAGGTGTTGAAGCCCTAGTGTCAAGTCAGAAAGCAGGATATGTAGTTGGAAAATTGCAAGGTTGTTCTTTGTACCTACCAGATATTCAAAGAACGACATGGAGTAATCTCAAAAAATATCAGTGTAGAGTAATATTCTCCGCTGATCAGCAGGCTTAGGAGATTTTGGGCGGAAGCACTTGACATTGACTGCTGAGGTTTGACTATATGCCATACCGATCAGATGGCACAATTGCTTGCTGCTTTCGACACTCAATTGCTTCCATGTGACCATGAATGAGTTAAAGCATGCGGCCCAAATGCTCATCGGAGTCAATTCTCGACACTTTACTGCTTCAGTTTGATTATATGTATAATTAGCCATGCATCGTGCGAGTCAATTGCGCATGACATTATGCTGATTAGGAGCATGGGTCTAAACACAAGCCATATTAAGGTAGTCATGCGGCTTGATTGCTCGCTATAGCTCAATACTTACTTGCTTACCTAGTCCTGGTTATATGTTAGTCCAAATCATACAATTCGACTGCTCAGCGAAGCAAGCACTCGGTTGCCAAATACTGTGGTCAGTTCTTATCGGAGTAAACTGAATGGCGTCTTCGGGATCAGCATCGCTTGAACATTAGTTATAGCATACCTAGCGAACGGCATAAGGTGAATTCGTAGGTAGTGTTAAGAATAAAGCTCGCTTACCTTACACTGGCACTGGACCAAGGTAACATATCACCTAGGGTACTTACGTCAACAGCACGGTCTCGTCTTCCTTCCATCATTCATCATTCATCGCCATCACCATTTCGCACCTCAACGCACACGATTTAGCTGCAATCCCTTCTTCTTTTTCCTCCGCGCACGTTTTACGTGTAGGAGCTGCACCCGGGCTCTCTACGAGTCCTTTGATTCGAATCTTAGATTCGAAACATAAACTTTCTCTTTTGGGGTATCCCTTTTGAGAATTATCAAACCAAACATGTCCATTCACTTGGATCAACAATCTTTTCAAAAACAGATCTTTCTCTTGGAGCGAAAGCTCGAAAGAAAGCAGCAAGATGTTGAGGGCAAACAAAAACCCATCGAATATATGAAGGATAGAATTGTAAGCCTTGAATACGACCTTAAACAAGCTAATCGAGCCATAAATTCAAGGAATATAAGCGAGCAGGAATTAATTCGAAAGATGCAATAGCTAGAGGCCAACAACAACAGCCTTGTGGCCGATTGCACCATCCTCAAGACTAAAAACCTTACGGTAGAAGCCGAGAACATCAATCTCACCAGAGAGATTCGTCTAGCAAGGAATATTTCTTGGCAGGCTCCATACAACACCTATGCGCAGGCGACCGAGCAAAAACCTAATGGCCCGAAGAAAATTAACACCGACAAAGAACTCTGGGCTATGGTGGGACTCGATGGACCACCATCATCATCATCGACATCGCCTACTACGTCTGAGTCGGGAAAGGCTCCGATGCTTTCCATACCTAAAAATACATTAAATACTACATGTTCCAACTTAGCAGCTGAGGGAGGCTCTAAATCTCTGGATGTTTCAGTAACAGATTCGGGTACTCAGTTATCACGGAAGAAATTGTTAACATTTACACCAAAGCCTGCGAAACGCCAAGCTTCCGAGAGTGCCGCCCAAGCTCAGCACAATTGGTCTGAAACCGGGGCCTCGGATAGGTCTCTCAAATCTCAATGCACCAACCCGTAAGAGTGGGCCCCTCCCCATATTTGATGCGGAGATGCCCGAACCATTGAAGTCTCGGCTTTCTCCAGCATCGATGTTTCCGCAGCTTGCAACGGTATCAAGGATTCCCTGAGAGTATTATGAGCCATTTCGATCCATAGAATCAAACCCACTGCCAGACACCGATCCGCTGCCGTCTAAACGCCAGAGGTATAACTTATTGGTATATGAGGGTCAGAGCGAATATGTGCATATATTGACTATCTAGTAGGTGAACTACGGAGGAAGGAAGAAGTGGGCGGAAGGTAAATACCCTGAATCCCCTGAATCCCCTAGCGCCAGCCCTATAGGGCTCGGAGCGGCTCGGAGCGGAGATTACTAACCACAGGGGTAACAGTACTGTTCCCTGTTTCCAACATAACTGAAAGCTAACGGGCATAAAGCAGCAGCCCTTAATCGACTTGACCTAAAAGGTACATCATGACAGCTGTCGCAGTGAGCAAGCCGCCATCTCATGGGCAGACAAATAATATATATCAGCTCGAGAACCAGTGAGATAGCTGACTTCTGTCTATGTGCTAAAAGTCGGTTTTTGCTTTTCGCGGAGCATTATCGCTCAAACATCATCAATTCTCAGGTAAGAACCTTGGCACTTGCCACCGCGTATGCCGCGATAGACGCCAAATTGCGGCTAAACTGCCTAATCCTTAGCAACCAAAAGTCACCTTCTCTACATCAAGAGGCAATGCATCTGTCTCCTTACGATGTTGATAAATCCGGTAAGCTTTTCAGAAACTCTGAGTAGTAGTTATAGAATCATAGCATCTTATACTATCATAAGCAACGCAGTTGCTTTTACTGACTGATTGTGACCCCTTTTCCTTAGTCTGCGACGTCGGTATTTCGGGAAACTAGGCGCCGATGGCTTTTGGTGGCTAAAAGCCACAGGGGCCGTGTGGGGCCGATGTGCGCATGTCGTGGCCAGGGGGCCGCAAAAGATACGCCGTAGCCGATCGAACCTTCCGTGAGCCACTTTAGCAACTTCAGTTGCTGGGGGAGCCATGGAGGGAGCCACAAAGGGAGCCATGAAGGGTGTTCGGTAGGGAGCCATGGAGGGAGCCATGGAGGGAGCCATGAAAGGTGTTCGGTAGGAAACCATGGAGGAAGCCATGAAGGGAGCCATGAAGGGAGCCATGGAGGGAGCCATGGAGGGAGTCATGGAGGGAACCATGAAGGGAGCCATGTAGGAAGCGCTGTTTGACGCATGTTATGCGCCCGACCGACGCGTATTCTGAAGCATGTAGGGTGTTCGATAGGGAGCTCGATAGGGAGTTTGATGTTGAGCCATGAAGGATGCTTTCTATTGAGCTAATTAGCATGTGCTATGAAGCATGTATGAAGCATACTATGAAGTGAGCCATGGAGCGAATGACGTGTGTTCGAACGCGTCGTATGAAGCATGGTTTGAAGCATGTTTTGGAGCGAGTAGGCTGGCGAGTAGGCGAACGAGTAGGTAGCTTAGTCGGTAGCTACCTTGGGCAAAATATTTCAAGCAAGATTCGGTCGAAGATGCTAGTGTGGCTTCTGGCCAGCCCGGCGCCGGCCTCAGGCCAGAAATCAGCCCACGATGTTGCTGAGAGCTGTTTTAGCAACATCAATTCTGCGGGCCGACTTCCCGAAATGCCGACGTTCAATATTGAACGCGGCATCCCATTGTGGCTTCACCAAATGCTTATTCAAGCCCTTGCGGCACGAGACAGTGTCACTAATTCGCCACGTTAAATAGATTCGAGCGGGTTACATGCATCCTTACATCTACTTCATGGCGATTCAACGAAGTAATCGACGCGTCGTACGTGAGAAGTTCCGCAAACGAAGTTCAAGCTGGTTTAGAAAAAGGAACGAGCTGACGCAGGTGACAGAAGCAGACATTTACATAATCATTCGCCATGGCAATAAATGCTATACCTACAAGTCAACCGATCGACCCGAATGACCTTCATCGAAGCAAGATATTGTAAGCTCATCCAAAATCGCCGTGACATAGATCGCTCATGAGTTGTATCTCAGGTAAACCTCACTTCACCCCCCTTTCGCCGATGTCTCAAAGACTTTGAGACAATGAATGATGAGAGAGACGAGAACGACGAGGACGACGAAGAAGAAGAAGAAGGAGGAGGAGAAGAGGACAGAGCACAGGCCGAAGAAGTAAAGCTCAACGGATCTAAGGAAAACCGTACACAGAAGACCAGCGAAAAGATCATTGATCAAAGAAAAGTTTTCATTATCCTCAAGCCTCTTGTCTTGCGAAGATAGATCGAGAGGCTTCGCGCATAGATGGAAATTCGATTCTATAGCAAAAGACGTTAAGTTGTTAGAATTTCGCTAGAAGAGCTTTCAAGTCATATGTAAGAGAACCTTCCAGCTGAAACGAGTTTGAAACCATTATTTTTTGAACTATGCTTTCCGTGTCACAAGAAAGGTGACGAAGAAACGTTCGAGCTGAAGTACAGGTTTTAGACGAAGGATCCGAATTAAAAACATAGGTACCGGAAGAATTTGATCTGACTGGACATTAAGGGAGTTAAGGCGCATGGTTGGTAGTCAATTTGGGCGATGTCTCTCAGCCGCACTATTCATGCAGCTATATGAAAATAGAGTGACTCGAGGTGAGTAGACGTGTAGGGTGACCACCTTATGAATGGCCCAGCTAACAGGCCTAAGAAAGGAGTCTAGATGCTGATTTTTGGAGCGTGGGCAAAGTCGGCCGTGACCAGCAAATCCACCGGCCATGTTTCCGTCTCAAGACATTCGATGGCGCTTTTGTTGCCGAAAAGAGCAAAGACAGGCCAGAGATAAATGATCGATGTGAGCCTTCAGACAAGAGGCGTACTAGAGACAATGACAGTCTTCATGTCTTGGAGTGGGGAAATTCGTTGTCGTTCGCCCTACATTCACACCCAACGAAAGCCGGATGAGGCCGCCGGATAGAAAGTCTGACATTCGCTGCCTTCGTTCCAGCTGCTGGGACCTTCGGTCTCTGGGAATAGCCCGTCGTCACCAGGCTGATGTTCTTCTTATCAACATGTAGCGATTACCTCTTAGACTCAATGGCGATAAGGCAGACTTTGATATGAACACAGACAAATATCATGTCCATGATTCATCGAGCTCACGCGGCGATCGAAACCAAAGGATGTTGGAGGGTGCGGAGCTGGACGGGATGCAATGCGACGTTGATACGCGAGACGGACCAACTGCAGATGCTAATCCTGAGCCTAAGTCGCCTGCTGAAGCTACTGCTGTCAATGAGGACGACACGGGGGGATTTGGGATCACTTGGCAAATCGACAAGTGCTAAAGCGAAGAAGAAGGCAATTAGAAGGAGCGCATGGTATGGGAAGGTCTATTCAGAGGGCATGCGTGGATCCCTCAAAGTGGATCCATCAAGTTGGCGCTCTTTTGGGGGAAGGACATAATACACCAGGCACTTTCTAGAAACGTTCATCCTTCATCAAACGTCCGATTCTTGAGCACGTGCCAGCTTAACTTGAAAAAAACGTCACTTATTCTACCTACGTTCTGTGCGCGAAAAGTACCAATGTCATAGAATAGTGCAAGGGTATGTTGATGCACGTGATGCTCAGGGCCTATCCTAATCGGGTTAGTCATGGGTATCTGTTGGTTAAGGTAGGTAGCCTGTAGGAAGCTGAACCTCCGCCTTCATAGACTCTACACACTTACACGACTACGCTGGTTCAACATGCACCGTTCTCTACCAGTCTCACCTTAGTTGGTGCGTTCTTGCCAAGTTCGCGGATCAATCGCACCCTTGTGGATCCTTACCTACCTTAGCGGAATTATGAGGAATGGCTCTACCGTAGCAGCATCGTAGTACTACCATAAAATATTTTTACTGTAATTCCTGAGTTACATCGCCTTTAGGCAGTCCTCTTAATGACACGTTATTATAAAATATACGCTTAGAATTTCTAAACGATCTTGGAAAGGAACGGTGATGAAAATAAGCATATGTAAAATACAGTATCATGTATCATGAGCAATATCTGCATCATCCTCCTGCAATGCCTCTCCGTAGTCACCCACCTATCATCTATGCTCTGCACCCACCCCCGTACCAATCTACCCAATACTCACAGTGATCATGCGCATTATACTCAAGCTCGTGCGATGCACCCCCGCGTAGAAATTGGCTGAATCGATCGATTCTAAGCTTGAAAATGCAGAAGCGTTGATGTTGTCTGAAATACAGTCTATCCGAAGATAAGGCTTGGCAGTAGGAGTATTCCCGGCCCGATGCACGTTCCGGTCCCGTGCACACCCCACTTTACTACTTTCATCTTTCTTCAAAAATCAATTACAAATTCAATATGGCTTCAATTGAGGCAGCGCTTGCAGATCT
>JAABUU010001006.1_pt1 | contig 52988 bp, 51 predicted proteins | sample 5559301 | NCBI WGS metagenome assembly JAABUU01 (sample SAMN10711884, study PRJNA513360) | rock metagenome | isolation source: Antarctica rocks | place: Antarctica: Victoria Land, Richard Nunatak white
ATACTACTAAATAACTAGCCCAAATATTGAAGTTCCCCAGCTGAATTTGATGGTTCAATGGTTGATGCAGGTGGGGGGTGTATTGGTTGAGGAGCGCGCGACCGTGACTTAATGCGGGGTACTGTATATGCAGGCCTTGCGAGATTGATGAGTGGGTTATTAACCCTGGGTTTAGCTGGAGTGCAGTCAATGCGCGTATCGGGTATTCGTGTAACACATTCAACTCGATATCCAACTTCGTAATGCCTGCTTCGGTGAGACTTTTTTCAGTGGTTTCGTCACCGACAGTACCGTTCGATGATTATGTAGCAGGGCGGACGGTCATGGATGAGAAGAGTTCGAGTCGATCCGACTAGGTCTAACGGCGATTGAGATGACCATTGATTGCTTTTTACCGCATATTGGGAGCCTTATATACCAGATTGCGACATCAAGAACGGGTCCCGCCAACGAGGTGAATCATAAGCGTCCCCGGCCTGCACCTAAGTTGTTGACCTGAGAGCTAACAAACAGAGTCGGCTTCTCATATTCCATTCGTTCTTCTACTGCTATAATCCTGTCGTTCACTTCTAGTCAGTTTTCAACGCATATAGTGCAACGTGCATACCTAAGGTTTTAGCAGACATTCTTGACTATAGGCTTTCCCCAGATGATGGGTAGATCGCCCAACCTACAACAAAGACTGTGAACAAACAAGACGCCCCGCATCAATTTATGAGTTCAAAACTTACCTGTTTGGATTCTCACTCTAATTAGTAGAGAGAACATGTATGTATGAATTGACTATCTTTTGATGCTAGAAAATAGAAACACTCTATTCATTTTATTCCTTGTGTAGTCACGTATGGAACGTTTCCCCCGTCGCTCCAACCACAAACAAACCAAACAGTACGAGAAACAACTACAGCATGCCTATTATTAGTTCTGAGACTCTTGCTCAAGGTAGTGGGTCGTTGCTGCTTAAGCCAGGAGACACGGTTCCTTTCTTTTTTGTAGGCATACTGGACGTCCTTTCGGTTCAAAACCTAGATTCTTACGTGGTGATTGATTGATCCATGAGATTCGCAGAGAGAATCTTTCGATTATAGTTACAACTTCAACACGTTCATAACTTGTTTATGACTAATCCAGATTACAGATGAAGCACTTATCGGAAGGTCCATAGGTGAACGTGTGAAAGTTCACTTGTAAAAAACAATACTCGTCTATCAAAACATTAGAGTTGGTTAACCGAATTCTACAGCTCATCGATCCGAACTCAGACTGAAGACCGTGTTTCTGGTACAACGAAAGGCTCTTTTCCAGTTAAAGTATACTAAGCAATTGTAGCTTATTTGAGGTATGGAAACATGGTAAGACACAGATCAGTGAAAGAGAATTCCTGCGGCGAAAGCGGCAAGAGAAAGACATCGTGTCAATGTGTCAACGCCTTACGATGTCTGAATGGGAGCATAATTTCAGAACAGACAGGAGGAGGTATACTGTTCTTCGTATTCCTACGCTAACACCGAACTGGCTAATTGATGGTTATTTTTTACAGCTCCGTACAACCAAGTACTTGTGTCTTGAGAGCAACTTTGACCTCTTCTAAGGCGTCTCTATTACCAATTGCAACTAGTAAAACCCCCGAAGGTCTCGTCGTCGATAATGGTCCTGTCTGCCTGAACAAAAAACGGCGATTGGATCGGACAGACAGCGAAAATGGTAGACTGTCCTCTTTGCAACATGAAAGGGAGCACAGTCGCGAGTGCCGTGGTGTTAGGCAGCATGGGCCTGGTCCAAAAAAATCAAGGGAGGACTTCCCATGACCGTATGAACTGATTGGTAGACATAAGCAAGCAATGATTCCACCCATTCAGGCTCAGTTGCGTAGGCACTCTCACACTGGCAGAACATGGTACTGAAGTACAAACGGGCTTGGGAAATTCTCGATCAGGGTTAGTACTTCATGGCAACGACTGCAACACACTGGCACGATTTTTTTTAAAGGATGATACCGTTGCCGCCCACTTTCCTATAGGATACCACTGTGCCCTATGAATAGTGGGAGGCACATTTGCATCTAAATTTAGCTTTTGCTGCTGTTCCTCTTGCTTCCACCCTTGCCCTTCAATTGCATTTGCGTCTGAGACTAGCTTTTGCCATTGTTGCTTTTGGCTTTCCCTTTGCTCTTTGACCGCGGTTGGACCTTGCATGAGCTTTTGACATTTTGTCCTTTGCTCTTACTCTTCCTTCCTTCTCCAACACGCTTTGCGTCGGATATCAGCTTTTGCTGTCGTATTCTTTGCCTTGCTTCGAACAGAAATTTTTTGTCGTTGTCTCTCCTGTCCCATGTGCTTGGTTATCCAGCACACTTGCGTCCGACGTGGGAATAGAACGTCATGATGGCTGGCAAAAGTCTTCAACCCCAGGGGTGATAGATGAGCTATTGGCTGTAGACAAAAGTTGACCTCAGTTATTCCAGCTGTTCGAAATTTTATCCATTTCAATCTCTCTAAGGTTCGTGACATCGAGCTTCCCTGGCTCATTCCATCGAAAATGCAGCCACTTGAGCCTGATGCGAGCCGTCCCTTTGTACTTGATCTCTTTTTCCGTCTCGAGCCTTAACTCTTCGTCATGCGCTTGAGCCCGCCACATTTCGAGAAAATTTTCTTGATGAAGGATGGAAAAGAGACAGGTATATTAAAGTGTCTTGCGACCTGATAATGCCTGTACTTTGTATTGCGCGCCGTTTCTGGCAGAGTTCAAACAGTGCTGCCCTTCCCCCTCCCCGAAACTGTTTCCCTTACTGTGCTTTAAATAGTTTCCTGACCATTTCCAGTCTACTCATAGATCGCACTGTTGTCGGCACTCCATCCTCTTATCGACTGTATTTCCGACCCAACAATCACACCAATCTCCAAGCATTTCCTCATTCCCCACGAACATCCAGCATGAGTTCTCAACCCTCCAAGCGCGACACCTTGTTCAACAAGGGGGATCTGAGAGCGGCCGAGCAGCCTACTTCGGCTGCAGAGCATCATGGCAATGTCACAGGACCGGAACGACATTTACAGGAACACACCAATGAAGAACAGTCCTGTGGCCCGAGAAATCGTCCAACCAAGGCTGACCAGGTCAACAACAACGCCAATTTATCCACGGGGCACTGTCTAATAGCCTTTTACGATCAAACTCTCGGCCGGCGATATGTTGGATTATTCGATCAACAGTTTCGTAAGGAACGCCCCTTTTCCTGAGAACTTCGCAGTATGACAGCATGAATGCTCATGTCCCTGACATGGTTCTCTTTCGGGTATGACCTTGTTGCAACCAGTAAAAGCTTGGATGACCTTCTCGTATTGTTCTAGTATCGGTCTGTCTGTTGCGCCATTCAGTGGCCTTGGGAGTATTCCACAGAAACCAATCCGCGGCCTCAATCTTTCGTGGTTCTTTTGCGCGTGCTCCTTTAGAATGTCTACACTGGGAAGTGTTTATAGATTGGGACGGGGATAAGTCGAACATGGACTTTAAACCTTACCTCGACATCAAGCCAGAGGCGTTACGAAACGTTCTCAGGGGCGTTTTGAAGGACATGCCATGGTTGAGCCTTCCGAAAGATATGCCAACGGTAACGACAGCATCTCATTGCAGTGGCTAATCATGTCCAAGGTCGATCCACACTTGCTCTTGCACTAAGTCACGGAACTCAGGCTATCTCGCTACGGCCGTAACGCATGTTGATCTGCTGCTTCAGTTCATGAACGACTACTTCGGCTCTAATGTCCGAAGGCTCAAGTCTTTATTCCAGCAGACCTTCTCTGGGCTTTGTTCAAGCCTCGCAGGCGACGGTTTATGCACTGTCGAAGAAGATCGCGGACGAGATATTGAAGGAGATTGCAAACGGGCGGGAACAGAATGGGTAGATACTGTAGAGACAGAAGAAAACACACCACAGGTCATTGCACGAACAGAAAGATGTGAATTCCTCGAGTTGACAGAGAGGGGGAAAATCCCGTTCCATCCGCTGTGATCCTTTAGTTCGGACCCACGTGGTTCTGTTGATAGCCTCTCCTTACTATATTACTTAGACACCTTACTCGCACCTAGCTCCAACTCCACCTCTTTGCATTGCTATCGACAACACTTCCTACGATACAAATAGTCTGAGTGCATCCACGGCATCGCCAGCCACCCTTTCTCCTACTCTCCAATATACTCTCGTAGCAAAATTTCAGTTTCTAAGAATTCTTTGATATTCTGTCAAGGTTGTTTCAGCAGTCTCGAGCCAAGGGATCCTGACTCTATATCCGACGCCGCAATCATACTTTTTGCTTATCGTGTATTCCGACAACGAGAGCTTTTTCTTATAATCTGCGTATCAACCGGCTACGCTTTGTCCTTTTCATCATGATGTTGCTGTGTCCCAACAAGAACCGACGAAGTGAAAATTGTGGCCTATGGGGAGATATTTGGCGCCATCCCAGTCGAGGATCGCAGTGACTTGCCCAGAAGCCGCATCAACAAAGTAGTTGAACGGCGTCATATTCATGTGAGTCAGAACAATGGGGAGTTTTGCAAGATAAGCGTCCTGCGGTCGAATTTTCGAGATTCATGCTGTGATCCGGCGCTTCAGGTCTTTGTTCCGAAAATTGAAACAATCAACACTCAACTTTATGCTAGAAAGAGACGTATTAACGAATGAATGGTCCGTGAAAAATTGCGCCTTGTGTGTCAAAGCCTTAGCAAGGTCACCGACGGTCCTCAACCGGTGATCCAAAGACAATAGCTCCTCTCTAGCCGTGAGGAGTCTGAAATATGATATGCCTGGAGCTAGTGGAGAGGTGTATACGTAGAGTCCGTCAAAAGTTCCTTGAAACAGCACCAACGGTGCGATTTGACCATGGAGCTCATGAGCTTGTGTGTTGCCCCAGAGATTAACTTTTTCGTGACGAAATTGTATGACAGTATGCTCGCCAGTGGAAGTAGGATTATGGTGGTCCGCGATACAAGTATAACTGAAGCTACCTTCCGGGCTGTTCGCGAGCTGGTAATGAACAAAATCCTATTTCTGCCGGTCGTCAGTCGAGGGTTCGTAGTCCAAGTGGACTCGACAACTGTCCCTCCGAAGGGCACTTCAGATAATGATGGCCAGATTAGCAATAGCTGTCAGCTTGGCACGTAATCGATGCTCACTCGGGTTCTGAAAGTATCGAAGTTAGCCTAGAATAGCCCGCACAATGTCGAGCTCATCAGGTTTAGTAGATATGTTGGATGTTCCGGAATGACCATGTGGATCAAGACGATTGAGTTTATCAATCGTAGTCAACTGCCAGGATAATTCTTGACTCGGATTTGCGGGCTGGATTTCTGAGATCGCGTTGAGGATGGAATCCATGGTTTGTAGTCCAGACGGGTGCTCCACCGCTGTCGTAGGTTCAGCGAAATATCGTCGCTGTATGATAGAGACCGTCTTCGATGATATGAAGTCCTGGATAGCGTATGCCCTTAAGCAGACGGAAACAGCGCTCTCGGAAGATAAGAGCGGGTATTCGAAAATACCACTAGCCTTGCACAACTGGTCTCGAATAACATCACTGTCCAGCTACAAGAAGTGTGACGGCACGAGCAATGATCTTGCTTTTGGAAATAGGATCGTCCCGCTTCTTTGGAGGCTTTGGAACGTAGATATGCCTACCCATGGAAGTTCACCCCCGCCAGTGTGGGCAGAGAAAGATGCGAGAAAATCTGGATCATATCCAAGTCAATAAGTTCTCAGTAAATCTCTCCTCGATCACGACTGTGGCTCCTCGGGGAAGCTGTGTATCGCTCCGTTGCATCTAGCAGAACAAGGTTGCCCATTGATGGACCGTTGATGGGCCATTAGGTTGCCACGTCGAACGTTACGAATGCTTCTTTTGTTGCCATGCGTTTCGTCACAATATCGTATGCACGACTCGCCGGAAACAGTGTTAAGTAAAGAGCGGGCTCAAATAACAAATGACCAGGTCAAGGAGTTCGCATGCACTGCATCGGTCGTGTGAAGGAGGGAGGGAAAGACGAAAGAAAGGTTGGCTGTGTATACAGGTGGGGGTAGCACAAGGCGTTCTAGTGAACACAGCTTTCGATGTTTGACCTGGAAGAAAGACGGCTTGGAGGGCGTTAAAGAAGGATGATTGGCTAGGCTTTAAAGACAAAGCCTCCAATAGCATTCCAATCTCTCCTCTTGGCGTCCAGCCCCTGGCACTGCGTTTATCATTGTGATATTCGAACACACCGGTCACACTTTCAAAAGAAGAAATTGAGCCTCATAGCAGACTTATGAATGGAAATGGATTACGTCCTTATCTCCTACGTACGAGTGCCAAGCTCTCAGGTCATGTGTTTCTGACCGTAAGAAAGAAGCTGTTGGGATACGAGGTCATATGGGGGCATATTGATATATTGGCTGTTGCTGTTCTAGAAAGTAGGAACTACAGAGAGAGAACTCACGCGCCCTATAGGGCTAAGCGAGATTGACAACCACGCAGGGTTAACAGCACTGTTCCCTGTTTCCAACAGAAGCAAGCTGTATTAATCTGACGAACACATACGTAATACGTTTCCCAGCAATCATTCCTCTCATTCCTGAACTAAAGTACTGACAATTGCAGCAGAATCACAATGATTGACGATGTCATGAAGTGAGTAATCACCTCAATTCAGCAAGCACAACTCTAATGGACCAGTGGGTTTGGCTCCGAACCATTCAGGTTTGTTGTCGATGGCAAGCCGATATACATGCATAGAACATTGGTCACCAGTGTATCAAAGCCACTTGATTGCCTAATTAATGGTCATATGTTCAAGGCGCAAAATGGTGAAGCAGGATTAGAAGAGGTTGATGGACCAACATTTGCTCGTTTCTGCCATTGGGCCTATGCGGGCTTTTACCCTGCTGCAGGGTTTTGTGATCGTCCACAAGACGTAGCACTGACTGAACACACTGGTGTGTTGAATTTACATGGAATCTGTACAGTTGGCTCACGGTTTCCACAGCAGGACCTGCCTTGATCGCACCCCTGGACTCCCCTTCGCCTCCACGGAGGTTTAAAAATCACAATTCCTCATTTGTCGAAGCACCTCGTCGACATAGAAAAGAAGTCATGAAAGAATCGTTTCTGGTGCTACAATTTTGCAAGCCGGACGATGAGAGTATCGCGTCGGCGCCCCGTGCCAACTCCGCGCCCTATGAAGATTACACGAACGTATTTCTATCTCATGCACACGTTTACGTCTTCGCCGAAAAGTTCGATATTCAGCCGCTGAAGAGGCTTGCCTTGAAGAGTCTGCATCAAACGCTTGCAATTTTCACTCTGTGGCCAGAATGTGTAGGGGATATTTCCGCTTCAGCTCGATTCGTATATAATCAAACGTCTGAGCCCGTTGATGGAGCCGAGCCAATGAGGAGTATGCTGAAGCGATATATCGGCTACGAGATGGATGTGTTGGTAGGAGCAGCCGGCTCCCGGGATCTGTTAGAAGAGAACAGAGAGTTATTGAATGACTTCTGTTCTATGGTGGAGCAAAGAATCAAATAGCTTGGAAAACGGTGGAAAGTATGGGAAGATCCATGTGCTGTCACGTTCTAACCCTTAAATTTACTTGCCATCCTACATTACTGCGATGTGAGCTGATTCCATTCCATGCATTTTCCATTACGATGAGAACATTGCTCCTGGATTTGGCTCCGACCCCTTTCGATGCTTATCAGCCATACGTACCTTGCTGCCCGAGTTTGAGGTCAGTTTCACGGTGCGCTTTGTGCAGTAGGCCTTTCCATGTGACCCGACTTTTCAAGACCACTAATTAGCCACACCATGTTCCCCTTTGCATGGCTATCCACCCATTATATCTTCTCTCAGAGCACAGACTTGTCGAGCCTCCTAAGTCCTTGCGTGCCCTTCAGATGGTTGTTGCAGAGTTGGCGATAGACCTTTCCTCTTCTTACACCTCTGCCACATCTTACGTCGGCTATTTCCGGGATTGCCCACCCGGTTTAGATATAAACGAATAAGTGCTGCGGCCGCACCTTTTGTCGATAGCCCTTAGATCTGCAGTCCGACAACGCGAAGCTTTTTCGCATTCGATCCAAGATGTTATATCACACGAGAAATGCTTCTCAAAGTTTACGATACAAGCTGTATCAATGCAGCGCAGTCATGAGAATTCCGTCAATTTGACGTAGTGATAGATTTTGAGAACCAGAACGTCGGTCGTTTAGCTGCAGCGATAACTTCTGCTGTTTTCATCAACGTGTCTCTCTGAGCCCTCTTAGAGTAAACGTCGCTGTAGAGAATAGCTGCAGATGATTCAGTATGATTTGATACAGATAGTAAGCGGATATAAATAGACAGAGATGATAGTTCAGAGTTACCAATGTAGTCCTTGCACATTAACTAATATTCAGGTGCATCACAATGGCAAATCGTAGCATAACTATTATTATTGTGAAATCACAATTCCGCTTTCATTGCGAAGTGTTATGCGTGTCATATCAAGGGACTTGAAGTTTAGCTCACTTTACCTAACATGCGAGATCACAACCTTTGTTTCCTTCACCTCGTCTTTCTGTACCGTTAACTTTCACCACTGCCATCGTTCAACGCTATCAGCTCCCACGTTTTATTCTTCTGTGTGTGTCTAGTGTGCTGTATGGTAGTTGTGATATGTTCGGTTGAGTGTTCTCACTGAAATCTGGATTGGTGGTTAGATAGTTGTCATCTAACAGTAAAATCACCTCAATTTGTCTCCCAGCAGGCACAGTCAGTTTCAGTGCTTCACCCCCTTGACATACCTCAAGGCCGCATCACTCTGCATAGATCACTGCTGATGAAAAGGTAGGGACAAGTCACCGACCGCCATGGAAACCCAAGGTGAAAACCGACCTCTCGCACCGACGTCGAAGGAAAGAATATGTCAGGAACTCAAGATATCCCCCGCCCAATACGAGGAGATATACAAATCCGCCTCGGAGCTGATGGACTTCGCCGGCATCAAAACCGCTAACTTCAAGGAGCCAGGTTCCAAAGAGCAGCTCAAGAGAATCATAAGTACAATCCGCAATCGCTTCGGAGGATTTTTTGATACTCTGAATGTCAATGGAAAAAGGACTTTCTTGAATGATTGCATCAAAGCGATTTGTTTGAAGGTTCCGGCCAACGCGAAGAGAATGGTGGAACATAAGATCGAGAAGGATGTACAATCGCGAAATTCTCTGGCCTATCGACCATCCCCATCTCCTTCTACGGAACTCTTTTCACACAGTACGACTGATAGAGAAGACCAATGTGTAATTCTGGAGTTATTGTCGAAGGCTGATCCCGACTCGAGCATCATCCATATCATGGATAGCATCCTACCCGTGTCACTCAATCCCGCAAAGAAAATTTTACTGCAAGCTTCGTTCGAACTTTATTGTGACTTACTACGTGCAGGTGGCGTAGTGCTTGAGGGTCAAGAACTCTATGCTGTGATAGAAGAGAAAGCAGTGAAGGTGAGTAACGAAGCTGTATTCCGTGCAGCGTTGGTACGAGCAGTGTATCATCTCAAGCAAGTCATTGTGACGTTCGAGATTCGATTAGCTAAAGACAGTAAGAACTCTGCTCGCACTCTATTAACTAACAATCGATTAACATGTGAGTAGTTCCTTCGTTAGCCACTTCCACGGAAAATGTCGCAGCGTTAGAGAAAGAGGTAGCAGATCTACACGTCGACTTGGAGAAGATGCGATCAAGGGGACAGGCCTTTCGGGAAGAATTGGCATTGCTGAAGCAGGATGAAAATAAGAAGGCTCAGGAATCGAGTACTTTGTCGAGAAGTGCACGGAAGCACAAGCGTTCGAAGCCCTTTGACTTCGATTGTGATGCCACGTCGAAGAGTAGCGATTCTTGCAATGAAATGTCGAATCCTAACCAGACTGTCGTCGGGCCTTCTCGTAAGAAGCGACGTACATTAGAACCACCGTTGGAGAATGGGAATATTTATGAAGAGAAGCAGGATAGGGTTGTTATTGACTTAGAGAATGAGGTTCCGCGCCCGCCTCCGGGTTATGAAGACGGCTCGAGGTTGTTGATTGATGATGGTGGAGAGCAAAACCCTGTTGGCGAGCAAACCGTCGAAGAGGCGTGAGGAACGTCCTTTGAGTTAAATGTCGCTACCGTTGCTAACGAGACACGGCAGGATCCTCGCGCTCAAGAATTTGAGCCAATGCGAGCAATTGAATGTTCACAGCTGGAGTACACTGTGCTGTATGTTTAGAAGAAGCCCAACCCGTCGAGGAAACAACGATTGCTTCAAGATGGATGGTATAAAGACTCCGATCAAACCCTACCAACTTCGTGCTGCTGTTTGGATGCTGGAAACGGAAAATGGTGCCGCAAAGTCGGGGTTTATTGGCGATGAAATGGGATTAGGAAAGGTTAGTTGTCATTACAGTGAAGAGCAAGTCTTGACTTTGGGCTAAAGTCTGAGTAATGTAGTCTCTGGAAACGCTCGTCTTCCTTGTCTTGTCGAGATGGATTGCCCTCAACCGGAGTGATATCAACGCGGATGTTCTCCGAGGCCGTCAAGGGGAAACCTGTCGTCACCTACCTTCGGGCATAAAGCCGGCTTCGCCTTCGGAGAATGCATATTGTCCCTCACAGAGCGAGTGGCCTTTCCTCTGCGCCTGCGTACCTGCATCTCCAACTGCTCAGTTCTCAATATCTAAAGGACCTACCGTGTTATTTGCTCCTCGAAATTTGCTGAGCAACTGGATCAGACAGTGGAAGGAGCATGTGGAACCCCATTCTGGACTTGACATGCAAATCTTCATAGGCCACGGAACAGCACAATCAGAATTCAGGCTTCACCCAGATGATACTACAAAATCGCTCGTTCAAATTAAAGAAAAGGACGGCTATCATTTCCAAGGACAGGAGCGAATCGTAATACTAACGACGTCCGGATCCTATGAAAACCACGTCAGGAAACCTTTCCTTTTCATGGAGACCAGCGAAAAGGTGGTGTCGGTCGGTAAGACCGGGAAGACCAGAACTATTCCGCAGCAACAATTTTTCAATGGAATCCGGTGGGGCAGAGTGATAAGAGACGAGTTTCACAAGGAAAGATCAAGCCAGTCCAAAATGATGGCAATACTACGAGAGATAAGAAGTAACAATACCGATATGAGGTTCTTCGGACTGTCCGGCACCCCTTGGGAGATTTCTCCCGAAGACTTGCAACAGTATTTGAAGGTCATGGAGTCGTCCAGTTGGGCAACTGACCAAGTTTTGTCCTTGGCAACAGAGGTTAATTTTAAAGCCCTAATTAAAGATTATCGCGAAGCCTCCACCAGTAAAGATATGAAGAAGAAGAAGCGGGACGTAGCTACTAAATTCAGCCACATCTTGACGAAGATCATGATCAGAAGGACGTCGGATTCGAAATGGTTCGAAGATTCAATAGCAGTCCTTCCAAACCATTATCACAGAGATGTGGATTGTAGCCCGGATCACACTTACGATCACTATATTCAACAAATGGCCGCCAAGATGCAAGAACGACTTCGTAAAGAAACCAGCGACAAAATTGAGAAGTGGAAGGTGTCTGGAAGAGTTGGCGGACAACCCAAGACGAGCAAGATGAACTATTTCGCCTATTCCCATATTGATAGAGCTTGCGCATCTATCCCTGGCCTCAGTAAACTGGTTGCGGAGAATCAGCTAAAGCTGACTTTAGGGGAGTTAAAGGATATGGACTTTGACAAGCACGATAACAATATTTTCATGCAAAACCTTGTCATGTTGGGCGAATCGTCGCCTAAACTTCAAGAGATAGTGCGCTTCATCCGACTGGAAATGAACCAGGACCCGCACGCTCAGCGTGAGAAGCTCCTTGTTATGAGCAGCCTGCCGATCACGTCTCACATAACAGCCAAGGTAAGTCTTTTTGATCAAACCTTGTAGCCGTGGAAATATGAATCCAGTGAAGAAATGTGACTAACCTTGTGGCAGTACATCGCCTTAAAGTGTCCCGAATTGCGAGTTGAACACCTGCACTCGATGATGCCTCCCGGCACTCGAAATCAGCGCGTATTAGCGTTCGAAGAAACAGTCAATGAAAAGGGACAACCAGAGTTTCCAGATTCAGCGGATATCTTAGTTTCGACTATGTCGTGCTTGGGTACAGGCCTTGATTGTGTGCGGGCGTTTCGAGTCATTCTAACGGATCCGAACTATATTAAATCCGAGGAGATTCAAGCGATTTTCAGAATTCGTCGAGTATCTCAAAAGAACCCATGTACGTATTCGATCCGGCTTCTAAATCGACGGTCGCACATCGAAAATACGATTGTTGCTGTGCAGGAGAAGCGAGAGGAATTTGTCGAGCTAACGTATGGTATCGTCGAGGACGGAAAAGATGATGACGGGCAGAATTCTAAGCTGATGGAGGTGGTAAAGTAGTTTGAATGTGTGGAAAGTGGCATCGTCGACGCTTGTGATGCTCTGAAAAGATAGATATGTGTGATTGAAGTATCTTAGCTATGCAGAGAATTCAAATGTTTCTTTTTGCACTGTGCGATTCTGACAGATGACATGTGAAATAACGTTTACATTAAAAGTCAAACAACACGGAATAAACATGTAGGCTGTCTTTGAATTGCAGTTCTGAAAGAGACTTACTATCGAGCTTCGGCTTCATTTGTTTGTATATATGTGTTTGGGCTTACTCAGCACGGCCCCCTAGGCAAAAATCTGCCCCAGAGGCTGCTCAGGAGCGCCAAGAACTCCCTCTATCCAAAGAGACCGAGTATATATGGAGTGGGTGGGTGGGGCAAAAGGGGATTTCTGGCCGAATCTAAAGGGATGAGGGTTGAAATTGGCTGGTGGCCAACCTATATATTCCCCAATAGCCATGCTCCCTGCTAGGAAGGGCTTGGGGGCGATTTCGCTTGCCGATAGCCCCCAGTCCTACTAGCTCGATTGAAGTTATACCTACCTGGCACGCGGGTAACAAAAAAAGCCCGACCGCAAAATCGAGTCCTCACCAAAATTACTGCTGATTCTATGAACCACGTTATCTTCACATTGTGAATTTGAACCAAGAAAATCTTAGAATAGAAGATTAAAAGAGTGACTACTAGACTGCGTAATGTTTTTAATTTATATAGAAGGGTTCACCCCCAGCTGGGCCAAACCCCCAGATGGGCCAGCCTTACAAGGCTACTAGCGTGTACACGCTTTTTTTCCTGAAGATATTGATTTTTTGACTCTATATCGTACTACCGACGTCCTTATGGCTCCCCCGACCCCCGGATCCTCCCAACCCTTGGAGCTACCACTAGAAGACGTGTCGAACTTGCCTATAAGCGTTGGAAGGAGGCAAATGGCGCCCTCTCCCGACGTAAAGCTGGTAGGCAACATGATGTCCCTAGGACTACCCTACAAAATCGCATTAATGGAGTACCATCGGCGTCAGAATAACATCTACTTCAGCAGAGGCTCTGCCCTAAACAAGAAACCGCACTAGTCAACTGGATCCTACGCCTACAAGCCTGGGGATGGCCTCCGCGGGTGGAGCAAACACGTCGAATGGCAGAAGAACTAGTATTAAAAAAGGATGATACTCAGGGAATTGGCATCAATTGGCCGCAGAAATTCATGCGACGTCACTCTAATATCAGAACGATATACATACCACCGCTGGATAAAGACGTGCTTTAGCTCAGGATCCTACTATTCTCGTCAATTGGTTCCAGCTTTTCCAACGAGTTCGAATGGAATACAACGTTCAAGATCAGGATATCTGGAATATGGATGAGAAGGGCGTTATGCAAGGCGTTATGGCCAAATTTCGGGTTATGGTCTCAGCCGATGAGAGGAAGAAGCATATGACGCAGTGTGGTAATCGGGAGTGGGTATCTCTTTTGGAGTGCATCTCTATGACTGGCAACGTCTTACGCTCCTGGGTTATCTTCAAGGGAGTTCTCCAACAAAAGGCTTGGAGTGAGGCATTTCCAGAGGCACATATCTCGACTAGTGAGAAGGGGTGGACTGAGAATGAGATTTATTTATGGTGGATTGAACAGTGCTTTGACAAAGAGACCTCTACTATTCAAAAGGGTGAATATCGCTTACTATGCGTTGATGGAAATGCTTCTCATATATCGACTACCGCGATTGAGTACTGCATTGCTCGTAAAATCATCATCTTATGTCTACCTCCTCATACTACTCATCTGCTTCAACCATTGAATGTGGGCGTATTCGCACCATTATCGATAGCTTACAAAAATTATGTTCATCGAGTGACGCAACTTGGTGCTTGCTATTCTATCGACAAGGTTGATTTTCTGAAGCTATATCGTCTAGCAAAGCAGGATGCTATTACGCCTTTGAATATTCAAAAAGCCTGGGCAGCAACAGGGCTTTTACCTTTCGATCCGCAAGTAGTGCTCAAGCACTTTCCTCAGAAGCAGTCAGAACAGTACGAGCAATATAACGTCACGATTCGACCTACTACACCTCCCGAAGCAATCATCAGCTATACTAGCAAGAATGGTGAGACAAAGATAGCAATAACGCCTACGAACACGCTACAGATTCAACAGCTACTTCGTCGAGCTACAACAGAGGGAATTGAGCAGGTAGAAGTTCTCAAAAAAGTGAGCAAAGCTGCTTGTCTTGCAATGGCTGAGCGTACTATTCAGAGCACTACTACTAATGAGCTTCTGGAATTAAATAGAAGAAAGGAACGGAAAACTAACCGTACTAAAGGTAATTGGGGTAACGCCAGGGTTTTGAACCAAGAGGTAATCGATCAAAGAAAGGCAGACGCAGCAGACAAATTCAAAGAGAAGAACGCTCAGAAAGCGCTAAAAGAATGGAACAAGGAAGAGAAGATACTACGAGCTTTGGGGCCAGAGCTCTTTGCACCATCGCGAGTATCTATTACATCAAGGCGTCGTCCTCAAGCTACTCAAAAGTCACCTCCGGCAAGCCTATTACGATCGATCTCTTCTCCTCTACATCGTCGAAGAATGATAGTGAGGCTACAGGTCAGGGTGAGTATCCAGGAGCTACAGCAGGGTCGATGGTCTATAAATAAGGGACAAGAGCAGCAGGGGCAAGAGCAGGGGCAAGAACAGCCAATGGGAAGAGTGCAGGGTGTCAAGAAGCCTCGTAAAGCGTTTCTATAGCTTGTCAATTCCTCTGAAGTCAAATAAGTCGAAATCTGCAATAAAAAACATGTACACGCTAGTAGCCTTATAGGGCTGGCCCATCTGGGAGTATGGCCCAGCTGGGGGTGAACCCTTCTACTGCGACGCAACCGGACGCGAAGTGTTTCATACCTCTTGAGTCGGGTCCTCCGGTGTTGACTGACCTCATGTACGATCTGGGCGTCTCAACCTCTCTTGCTCTCGTGGACGTGATGTCCATCGAAGATCCAACTCTGCTCGGCGTGATATCACGTCCTGCCCTCGCCCTCATCCTCGTACTGCCAACTTCCGACGAATACGAACGGCATCGACGGTCTACAAAGAGAATGGTCGAAGTTGCCGAAGATCCGAATGCAGAAGAAGTCATTTGGTTTCGACAGACCATTGACAATGCGTGCGGTCTCTACGCAATCTTACACGCGATATGTAACTTCGGGACAAAAGATTTCATAGGTATGTCAGTCACACGTGCTGATGATTTCTTTGCATTGACCGAAAGTCACCGCATAGAACCCAACTCTTTCCTAAGCAAACTCTGCACTTGCTCAACTCATGACCGAGAGGCTTTGCTCAACGACTCGGCAGATCTCGAGACGATTTACCGAAATGCTGCCGTACGTGGTAGTACCCCCCCTCCGCCGGCTGAAGATGAAGTCGATCTGCATTACGTGTGCTATGGCTCAATCTACGAGATGGATGGCGATGCAAATGGGCCAGTCAAGACGGATATTGTGATAAAGCAAAATGAGGATATATTGGAAGCATCAGCACTTGAGTGTGTGAAACGCTGCATTGCTAGAGGGCATGCAGACGTAAATTTCGGTTTGCTTGCACTTGTACCGAATCTCGGCAATTTAGATTAGACGTATCGGACCATTTAGCATACCCCAGTATCTAATTTGATAGTTCATATTGTCGCAGACCTCAAAAATAGTTTCGCCCTGGAGCGTCCGCGTGTCCCAAGCCAATTATTCGCGACCGCATTGATAGAGCATGTCCGTGCCTCTGAAAAGACTCCACGACGCAGCGATATGGAGAGCGGTCCAACCTTCATGGTCTATCCCGTTGATATCGGCACCTGCTGCGAGTGAGAGTCTTACTGTTTCGATGATGTCGTCGTTCATCCATGCTGAGCGAGGTCCGGCAATCGCAAGATGGACAAGTGGCGAGAAGCCTTCGTCTTTATTAAAGCGAAACTGATTTGGATTGGCACCAAATTTCAGGAGCAGCTCGGTGGAAGCTGTAAGCCCGTACTCAACAGCCCACGCAAGGGGTGTCCTGCAAAGTGCGTCGGGCATATTGATGATAGCCGTAGATTCTTCTGGTTTAAGGGAAATCAGGTAATGACCTATCGACTTATACCTTGAGTCGATTTTTAGAAGCACTTCATGCAACTTGGTAAAGCCTCGGCTGGACTCATACTCTTCGCATACCTGGTCACAGGCTCCAGTGCTTTGGCCTCTTGCTTGGGATGCAAGCAGCCAATCGTTTATCGTCTCAACCGGTCGTAGAGGATCAGTCCCTCCGTTCTCAAAGGTTCTCAAAGAGCATCACTCACTTTCAAATCTCATCAGTTCTGCAGGCGAAGTCGTCGTCCTGCGCCCCTAATCTTAAGAGAGCATAATACATAGCCATGGCTTGTTCTCTTCCGGAACCTCTCCAGCAATAGTGAGCTGCATACTTGAACAATCGAGTCAGTAGATAACTCATGATTGCGATCATTGACTTACATAAAGAATGCCGAGCCCATAGGGATCGTGATCCCATAAGCTGCCTTCGCAGCGTATAAGAATATTATATACGCCACGAATGTCTCTCCCAGAACGTACATAAAAATCGGGGAGCCATACGGTCTCTGACAGATCGGGATCGAGCTTCGGTCAAAATTGGCCTCAAGTGACAGGGCATCAACGATGTAGGTATCTGCTTGAGCGGAGGATTCACGGTGTCCTACATTTGGAACGAGATCACCGGTCTGGAAGACTTCGGTATACCCCAAACCTGCCGACGGTGGGAGATAGTGTTCTTCGCGGCCAAATGTCAACTTCCCTGGCTGGCCATCGCGTTTTACGTGCTCTGAGCTCAAAGCCGCTTTGTGAAAGCTGGGCTGACTTGAGATCTCGAAAAGTGTGTCTGGCGGAGTTTGAACATTTGCGCTGGAGATAGGGTTCTTTCGGGCGGTCACCGTCGCGCCTGGTGACTTTTCATTGCTATGAAGACGAAGTCCGCTGTTAGGAGGGTATGTTTCATTGATCCATCCTGAGACTTTTCTTTCAGTGGCGGCGTCTTCGCTATCGTCGCGCTTACGCCTGCGCTTTTTGCAGCCCCTTGTAAGGGGAGGTTCTACTTTGACATCTGCGATGTTTTAGCAGACATCAATGCGTGGAAGGTTCGACTCATATGTATCTCGTGGAGGTCGCATTGGAAGGCTTTACCCTCAAGTCGGGAGTAAAAAAGCGAGCCACGGTGTTTTGCAACGTATTTGAGGATTTTCACACGCTGGTCGTCGTCAAGGTTTTGCAGTCTCCATTTCCCTAAGGCGCAGAGGATTAGAAGAGCATAAGGCCAACCTATGGCTATTGATATAAGCCATAGATATTGCCTCGCAGCCTTAGGTTCATTGCGCTCCTTCTGAGCGTCACCCGGACCCGCTAGGTATAGATGCAAGTTATCCAAATAACGCTCATGACCTTCTGTGAACCCTTCGTTGTTTATGTGTTTGGCGGTTTTCCGAAGCATATCATAGGAATCCTCGAGTCTCGTATCATTCCAGGGCTCACGTCGGTCCGTGAGTTCAGCAAAGAACGTAGCTAGTGCACCGCGGAGGAGGATAATAATCTTTTCAATTTCAATATCTCCAAGGCTTTCGAATCTGGGCAGGCTCCGCCTTGCTCGCGCCCTTGTCGTGGCGATGGCGATCGCCCAACACCCCGTGGACAATAGTTGCCACGCTAATGGAGCGAGGAACAAGAGGCCAGCTATGGGCAGAAAACAGGACGCTGAGAGAGGGAGACAGGAAGGTCGAGGATCACTCTAGGAGGCGCAGGTGAGGGACGCGAAGGACAGCGATCCAAGAAGTCAAGGGGCAAAGTGCGCGCCTTCAAACAGGGGAGACGGTGAGCAGAAACGCAAGAAACAAGTCTCGGGCCAGATGGGTGGCATGGAAACTGGGCCAATAGAATCGATCATCGAAAACGTGAGGCTTCATCCAGAGGTGGGTTGAGGTCCGAGCGAAGGGTCATGGGACGGAAACGAGGAGCCGACAAGAAGCCCAGGCGAAAGAGACAAAGGAGATGAAGAGGAATGTTGGAAGTCGAGAGGGGACGAGCGATTATTTATGGACTGGCAAAGCGACGATGGGCTGTGCCGGCACGCTTTCCCCAATTTGAGGGGGCGCCAAACCCGGATGCGCAAACACCAGCGGGTAAATTAATAATATTTACGACTTACTTTCATGTCTGTAAAAGGTACGTCGTGGTCCATTTTCGATGACGCGGGTACAGCTACTAATGACAAGGAGAAAGACAATCTTTTTGGCAGCTGTTGCTGCGGCGAGGGCGGACAGTCCCTTCGGCGGCAAGTTTGTCAGTGCTAGACGTCAACCCACACTTGTAATAAGACGTGCTTAGAAACATCTTTGCTGAAACCCAATCTTTACTATCAGGCCTCATTGAAGCTTTATGGGAATGTCACAAAGCTATATTCAACCTTCGATATTATTTTGGTGAGTCATTCACTGAGTGAAGTAATCATCAGCCTCTTGACACTTACCTTCGGCATCCCTACCGTCACATTTGAAGCATACGGTCGAGTATTGGCTGCAATAAGATTAGGTTTACCTAAGCCTTCAGCTATAGTCCACCATCAGCGACAGTACGACTGACGCTGTAGGCGCAATTGTGATCTTACAGGTACGACTGTATATGTCGCCGCACGGTCTTGAAACGTACGAAGCTTTACACACGAGTTCAAGGATTTCTTTTATTAGTGATCCCCCCAAAACACTCTCACATTGTGGACAGATTGACGCCTGGGCGTCACCAGCGCCTTGGACTAGGAATAGTGGAACAGTAGTACCTAATACTTAATGGTATAGCGCTGGCTGTCTTTCGTAAAGTCGAATTTTCTATGCTATCAGATGAAGGTACGTGGGATGGGTACCAACCAAGTCGGTCTTGGTATACGAGGACACGAGGGTAGAAAGGCATATAGATATATTTGGCTGAACTATCTAGTAGGTAGAGCATACGGGATGATGAAGGAAGGAAAGAAGTGGGCGAAGGGTAAATACCCATCCACTAGCGCCGGATAAATGCGGAGATTACTAACCACAGGGGTAACAGTACCGTTCCCTGTTTCCAACATTTCCAACAGTCGGAACCATTACCAAATGTGACTGTTGAAGTATTCAAAGGCGCCGTATTCCGCAGTACAGCTCCCTCAGTATCCAAACCATAGGAATCCTGCAACCCACCATGGTACCTCCTTCGCCAGCAACGTCAGAGCCTTTATAGGCTTATAGCAGCATGAAGACCAAATTCCAGATGCGCGTCCTGCTGAGACGGATTGAGAACCCAAAAAGCGAAGCGGTGTGAAGGCTGCGAGACGCTCCGCTTTGATGGACGTGGAACCCGGCAGCGGGAAACGGCTCGGGCAAGCCCCTTCGACTGTATCCTAGGCAGGCGCCGTAGATGAAGAGAATCACTCTGGGCGGCGGGATATCCACAGTCAAAGCTTCCGCGACGAATATGGGAAAGGCTGAGATTTGACAGTTCATCAGAAAGATTGACAGCTTCCTGAACTTCACGGACGAACAGCAAAACGCTTTCACCGCCATGGTGCTAATTCGACGTCGTACTTCACCTGGCCGACTTCCTCGACATCATCGATGTTGGCAATCTGCTCACTCAGATGCTCCTCGAATCGATTGGTCATCCCATAGAGGTGTTGCCCACAGAGGTAATTCTGAGCTGCGCTGAAGCGAAGATGGTTTATAACGTAGGACTAGATAGTATGAAACTGTTATGAAGATTTTCTTCAAAGGCGTAAACCTCGTTTCCCTGAGGCTTGTCTCATCCGCTCGGTGGATCATCCGAACCTGACCCAGTTTCTCTCAACATTGATCTTCCGCGCCGCGACAACCTCGTTATGCGGACCATATATGTTTGAGCTGAACCCGACATTCAGCGAGAACTTCTGGGGATACATCCGCGATATTCCCGTGCTGTACAAAGGTCTTCCCCGATGGTGAAACCCCAAAAGCGCACAGGGCTCGTGACAGATGTCTAGCCGCTATCGTCAAGTGGCATCACTATGCCTGAAAGAATGTCGATCATTTCAAAGATGACGATTCCGTCCCATGAAAACCCTAATTCGAAGCCCGGATCATGAGAATCAGATACACTTACACCAAGAAGATGAAAGTCACCACGAATGAACCGCGCGCTGCGAAGAACCTGACAATGATATTCGCGTACGTCGACCCATTCTCCTTGTTTGATATCTGTAACAAGCTCTCTGCTGAATATGAAGCAGAGCAAACATCAACGTCGTTCTCGCAACAATCTACTTCATTCTTGCATTCATTCGCGTTCCCTCTCTGCTATTCCGCGCATGCAGCAACATCGTCAACGTCTTGATCATCTTGCATCCTCACTTGAATTTCGACCTTCTCAAATCGACCTTCTTCCAGCTTCCGCAATCCGTCTTCGCAGAAACTTTACGTTCACGCATCATCGTTGTGCTGATGCGCAGCTCGAAGAAGCACGATTTCAAGCTCGACAGATAGCTGTTCAAGACGAATGATCTGATCTTTCTATGCAGTCAGACAACGACACGAAACAAGAACCTGTGAAACGAGAGAATGAAGAAGAAGTCGCTGAACAAGTTCTGAGCAAAGCGATTTTTGATGTATTCTGATGATTCAACGAGCGAGCCTGTCGAGAAGAAGTCGAGTTCGAGCGATTTCTCCAATTCTAATGAAGCTGCTTTGAATAAGCGAACCTTCGAACTCAAAACCTCTGCTGCTACTGCTACGACGACATCATGATTCAACAAGCAAGGCAAACCACAATTCTTTCTCTCGAGTCTAGCAGACGAATTCGTTCCCTTCAACAACGACGTACGAATGTGTTCGAAGCGCCTTTTCTCCAAGAATAAGATATTGACTTCGCTGATCATGCTGATCACGAATTGTAATTTCGAAATGCGTACGCCTGAGAGATGAAAGCCGAAGCCCGACATGAGTTATTATCTCATGAACGCGCTGCCTTCTAAGAAAGAGATTCCTTTTCGGGTTAGAAGAAGAGAGGGGTGAATAGAGATGTGATGAGCTGAGCGAGAAGTGAAAGGGAAACGAGTGGGAACGAGCGAATATGATGGGAAAGAGATCATATGCGTGATGATCACTCAAGAATTAGCGTGTGCAGAAAGGTATCAAATCCTTGGCATCGCAATTGTCGCGCCCCCCCCCCCCCCCAAATTTACCATTGAAATTCAGACATTCTTGATATTTTCGAACCTTCAAGGCCTGTTTTCGCGTTAGAAACATCAATCAAACAGGTAAATATGAAGCTATTCAAAAGCACTTGTTTACTTCGTACTGACCTATCAAATAGCTATGCCTCGCACACTGGATCCATTCATTCGCTCAAAAATAGTACGCCTTCTACTACTACACTGGCGCCCCAAAGCTATCGCTCAAGAGGTTCACTGTCATTTTGATACCGTTTATAATTTACAAGAGAATCTATTTATATATCATTCCCCGTGCAGGCCTCAGTTTCGACCCAAAGGCGCTCCTCGAAAGGTCTTTCCGGCCGCTGAAGACTCCCTAATTACATATCTGAAGCAACAGCCATGGGCCATGCAGAAAGAGATGGTGTGGTTTCTATGGGAGGAGTGGGGTATACATGTTCATAGATCCACGATATTCAGGATCCTGAAGAAGAGAAGCTGGAGCAATAAAAAGGGACAGCGTGTGAGCATCAGACAGAATGATGAACTACGATTAAACTGGGTTGCAGATCTGCTTCGTCTGACTGCCGAGCAGCTTGTCTTCGTTGACGAGACTCTGTTCAACGAGACTACGGGGTGGCGTCATCAGCCTATGCACCAGTTGGTGAGCCAGCTCGCTATCAAGCCTCTAGAAAGAGAGGCCATTGCTGAAGTGTTCTTCCGGCTTACACGATAGATGGCTATTTACCCTGTACCGGTATTCGTGAAGGCTGGTTCAACGGCGAGGCTTTCTTTTGATGGCTAGCAGATGAACTGCTACCTCTATGCAGTCCCTTTCCGGCCCCAAAAGTGTAATCATCATGGATAACGCCAGCATACACTGTAACGCTCGTATCGAGGAACTCATTACCTCACACGGATGTGAGGTACGATATCTGCCTCCCTATTCGCCGAATTTCAATCTCATCGAGCTCAGTTTTAGTGTTTTGAAGGCCTGGGTCAGACGACATTTCGAGGAGATATGGCTTCATTTTGAAGGCAATTTTGGTGAATTTCTTCATTACGCTGTCGAAAGAAGCAGATGTGATAGGTTTTCAAGACAGCATTTCAAGCATAGCGTCGTCGAAGGTTATATCTTTGAGGCTGATATTAGAGCATTGGAAAGAGACCTTGAAGCGAGTACTATAGAATTTGATTAGTAGTACTAAATAGCTTCACTTTTTCATCTATTTGAATGCGATAACAGGTGATTGAGGGGTAAAAATGTCGAAAAGTCTATACAAATTTGAGAGAGGGCGCGACAATTACGATGTCAAGGATTCGATATCTTTCTGCACACGCTAAAAGAGTTTCGTGAAGAAATTGAGAATCATTGTTGCGAGCGCGATCTGATAAGAAGATGTACACAGCGAGCGCGTTTCAGTCGAGTTACTTCTTCAGAGCAAGCAAAGTAATTCAAAAACGAACGAGCGTGAGAATGATGAGTCTTAGATGTAACGATTGTTTCTTTAACAACACAAGATATAAACAAAGATCTGTTTAGCAATGTACTAATCACTAGACAGAAGGTCTGAGAATAGCTAAGACAATAGACTGTATTGACTATTACATGAGTTGAGTACGAAGCTTCTATCTAGAGAATGACTCTCATTATATAGACATAGAAGAATCATGTCAAATTATTTCTGCTCTGAATAATCACTTTGATTCTCTCAGAGCAGAGTGAGCAAGATGAGCATTATGCTCATCATGCTCACTATGATCGCTTCTGATTCAATCGATCAGAGCGATTCTTTCGAGAATCTGATTATATAATGATTATCTAATTCTTGTCTTATCTAATCTCTTGCAAAATGAGTTTTAACACTAGATTTTCTTCTAAGATTTTCATCTTGAAAATCACTTTTTCTTCATGTCTTCTCATCACACAATAAAAAACTCAATCTTGCGTTGCAGAGATTTTCTTGAGCGTACGAGTTCTGAGCATGCTGTGATGCGTCTCTGTAAACACTGCAGTCGTTTGCAAAAGAAATGCTATGTTGACAACAAGTTTGATCATTGCATCAAATGTGTGTGTCTTGATCACAAGTGTGATCTTATGTTTTTGATGATAGAATGAAAAAGAATAAAGACAGAACATGATCACGTTCTTTGTGAGCTGCTGAATGCTCACAAGCAGATGTAAGAGATCTTTGCAAGAGCTACTCATTTGCAAAATCAATTTATGTTTCTGAAAAATGAGAAACAGATGATGATTGAACAAGAGTTTTGAAACATCATCAAGCTCAAGAAAGATGAGAGAAAGACTAGTGAATCATCGTTAGATGATCTTTTTTTTATGTGTCTTTCAAGCAGATTGAGATTTCATCAAACTTTGACTGACTGAGTTTCTCAACTGAAACTATCACAGAAGCTTCTGACAGTTTTTAAGATTTCTCTTTAATTCTCAAGTGTTCTCAATATGATTATAATCTTTTCACTTAATTAATTAATAAAGTTGACTTTTGATATTTTGTTAATCTAGTATATTTTCTACTTCATATTCAACATTCTGACTCTCTGAATCAATTTTTGAAGATTTTGCTTGAATTAATGTATTCAAGTTTGCAAATTTCAAAAGAAAAATATGAAATATTGAATATTGAATATATTCTCATAAATGTTAAAAAATTCAACTTATAGTTAATTAATTTCTTTTCTTCTAAAATTTCAAATGATTCTAGTTTCATGTAATTCAACTTGTTACTTGATCTTTTTATTTTAACATTTCATCTTAATAAATAAACTTTGTTTCTCTTTTTAAAAGTAAATTTTCTATCTTTTTTCTTATTTGCATACATGATCATATATATATTTACTAAGAAACTGTATATCTTTTTACAGTTTCTTTTGCAACAATTGTATTTAATTGATTTGTAACATAACTTTTTAAGTTAATTGTATAAACTTACATGATTTTTTAAAAGTTTTTGATTCAAACTTATAGTTTGTAAAAAATGATAATATACTGATTACTTTTGTTGTTGTATTATTGAAAATCAACTGTATTACTGACAGTAATTGTACTCAATCATTCTGTTTATAGTTGATATAACATTTAAGATATTGTTTTAATGTTTGATTCATTCTTTTCATTTATTTATTCATTTGTAAATGATAAATTATTGATAATTTATAATGAATTTTTAATTGATTTATCAATGATTTTCAGAATTTCAATATGAAAAGTTCATCTTTATTCAAAATTATCTCATCTGATAATTCATGATTTGTTACAATCATTCTCAGAAACATGTAAGTCAAATTTTCTGCGAATGTTGTTTTTTTATATGATAAGAAGTATTTATATTTGATTAATCTGTTCATGATTATCAATATAAAGTTATATATTATTCTTGTAACTTTCTTTTTTGACTTTGATAACTTGATTATAAAGTTCAAAGCTATGCTGTTTCATGCATGATCTGATGTGCTGAAACTTTTGAAAAGTTTATAAAATCTGTGTCAATTATGCTTTGTTTTGATGCATACATTGTACTTTCTTATAATATCTTTCATTTGCTTTCTCATTTTAAAGAAGTAGTAAATTTTAAATATTCTTTCAATGATTTTGTCTGAATTTTGATGTTCATGTATCATTAACTCATAATAATCATTTATCATTTCTGATTTACATCTTGTTGAAACATAAATGAGATCTTGAAATGTTAATATTTTATTAATAATTTCAAAGTTCATTTTGTCAGCAATATTCTTTATAATATTCTGCGTAACTGAGTTTTTTGCTAACTTTAGCTTTATTCTTTTTTCAAAATCTTCATTGTAAATTTATAGTATAGCTGCATTCTGTTTATTGTAAACAATGAAATTCTTTTAATTCTTTTGCAAAATAATCTGATTTATTTGTGATTTATCTATCATATGATTTGCTCTTCTGCTCAAAACATTGATCTTTAAGTTTTTAAATTTCTTTCAATATTAAATTTAAAAATTGTATAATGATCATTTTTTTGATCATTTGATCTGTTTTTGATTGAAAACTTTCATGATCATGAAGTATAATAAATTCTTATGATTTGTATATACTTAAATTTAATGTTTAAATTCTTTTAAATACATTCTTCATTGTTTGAAAGAATTAATAATAATTAATAGTTTCTTGTCATGTATTTTATAGTTCAATTCAATGAATGTAAGTTTATAATTATAATAAGTAATAAAATTATTACAAACTGTATCAGAATTTAACTTTAATCAATTCACAGTTAATGTTAGCAAGTTAACTGCATATTGATTAAAGTTAATTAAATGATTTAATCAAGATCTGACTCAGATCTGACTCAGTTATGACTCAACTTTATAAAGCTAGTTAAGATTTTTAATCAAATCTTTATTCAAGTCTCTTTGTTTTCTCAACACTCTTTTTCTTCATCATTCATTAACATCTTGTTCATCTACATCATTTTCTTCTCATGTCACAACATGTTTTTTTTAAATCTAACACAATTTTTAAATATTATATAAATAAAAGTTCTTGTATCAATCTTCTTCTATATTCTTAATATTCAGTTATAACTATCTTTAAAGATCAAGCAATATTCAATTCTGACTTTCATTGATTGATTCATTTAAACATAATTCTGACATTATATTAAGAATTCATTAATCACATGATATTGATTTTATACTCATTCAATTAACTTGTATAAACAGATTGAGTTTAAAGAAATTCATTTATTTAATAATTGATGTAATTGAAAAACAGAACAATATTAAAGAGTTTAATAAAATCAACAGCAAGACTGTTTGAATTGCTAAATAATTTATCACTCATTAAATATACACAGTTTACTTCATTAATAAAATCACAATAAAGAGATTTTCATAAATTGCTAAAGAATCAAATTGATTAAGAAAATCATTTAATTAATCAGTAACACTTTTTCTTGAAGATTAAATAATTATAACAATGATTTTTCTATTCAACTATTGAGCATCATCATTTGCTTAATCTCATTCAATTCATCTTTATCTTCTTCATTCAAAGATCTCATCATGTTTAAGAAAATATTCATTATTGAGTGCTTAAAAAACTTTCAAGATCATTACTTTAAAGCTTCTGAAGCTGATTCATTTATCATTGATTCATAACATATTTCTTTCTTTATTTCTGAAGATGATGAATCATTCATCAAAATAATAATGTCATTTTACGAAACTTAAAAAGCATGAAGTTTAGTCTTTGACAAGAAAACAGATAAACTCTACAAGCTGAGTAAACAACAAGACAATGAAATTAAAGAATTGAAGACTAAACTTCAAATTAAAGAGAATACATCTTTTAATTTCATTTACTTTAAACGTTTTAAATCTTAAAAAATATCTGATTCTTTATTGTTTACTGATGAAAAGAATTCAATCTGAAATATTTGATACAACAAAATTCAGAATAAACTAGAAATTAACGTTAATCTCTTCTCAAATGAACAAGTTAAACTGAGCTATATACATTCTAAATTATTCAATGATGTTGCTGAAATTACTTAAGCTAAACATTAATATGACTGTAACAATCTTTATAAAATTATCAATGATTTTCTGAAAGAACTAGCTGAGCTGTTTAATAATTTAAATAAAAAAGTTAACTTTTGTAAAAAATATTACAATCTGATTCAGAAACAAAAGAAATTCAATAAGTTTTTTACTCAGTTTTAATGATTATCTTTCTTTCTAGAATATTATGAAAAGCAACTGATTATTGATCTGAAAGATAAAATCAACTTGCATCTTCAATCAGTCTGAATAAATCAGTTAGTTTAATTTAATTTTTTTAAATAATAATCAGTGAATCATTCAAGAAATAAAGAATAAAATTAATCTTTTTAAATGTACTAAAAATCTTTCAAAAGTCGTCTTTTTTAAAGTGATTATTACTATTCAATTCTTTGCTTTAAAATCAGATTAATTAAAGTTGCATAATGTGATTTTAACTAACGTCAAAGAAGCAAACGTTTTAGTCAAAAGCTGTTTCATTTATCATAAATCAGATCATAGTTTTAAAAAGTGCTTAAATCAATCTTTTAAAATTAATGCAGTAAATAAAAAATATAATTGTTCTGAATCTGATTTCAATTCAGAGTCAGATTCAAAAAACTAGTCATTTCTTCAAGAATCATTAAAAAGATAAAAGTTATATTTTTATACAAACTAGATGAAATTTTATTGAAAGAAAATTACTTTGAAAAGTTGTTTTTAATTAATGTTCATCTCATTTTGCAAAATCAATCTTTTAATCTTTATTCTTTGATAAACAATGATTTAATCATTTACATAATCATACATATAAATTTAGTTGAATGAGTATGTGAAGAGCTAGAAATTCAATTCATATCATTGATAAAAGAAAAGTTAATCAAAGAATATAATGAAAAAATATTTAAAAAGATTATCACTTATAAAATTCTATTGAATCTCATCATTAAAAGTTATAAGAAATTGATGATTTCTATGTTAATAACTGATATCAATCATCACGAAGTCATATTAAGTAAACTTTGAATGAATAAAAACGAAATACTATTAAATATATAAAATGATGTCATTGTTTTTTTGAATTAATTAAATACTTTTATTTCAATTTTTTCAATCTTACTTAATTCTGTTAGAGATCAGTATAGAGCGAGTCAATATGAGTGTCATTTAACTAGAAAATAAATGCTAAGAAAGAAAGATAGCTACAGAAAATAAGCTGACTACATATGTGTATTTCTCAGTCGACGCTAAACTCAATAGAAACTAGTCAAGATGACAAAGCGAGAATAAATCTGACAAGACTAGAAAACTAAGTCTGACAAGGCTAGAATCATGACATTACTTTCTTTCTTCAACGATTCATGTTCGCATGAATGTATTTCGTGCTCGATTCGATTGATTGCTCAATCATGATTTCACAGACTCAGACTCATTAAATTCTGATTAACTGAATAGTCGAAAGCGCTTCTAGCGCGATTTGTTCGAATATCAAATATGAAAATCATCAACTATCTTCTGAGTGTTCATAAATTCATCGTCATCAGCGTTGTATCAATTAAGATCATTATCATAGTCATTTCATTTGATTCTATACTGAAGTCGTCTTTGATATCAACGAGAATTCAATATATCGTCGATTTTTCATTCGTCTTCGTCGTTTATCACTATTGAATCTGAGAGTTCATTCTTTTGATCAGGCAAGAAATCATCGACGACAGAGCAAAGCAGATCAGAATGAAATACATCATGAACATGCATAGTTTCTGATAATTTCAGTTTATATGAAGAGTCAACAAGATCTAGATTAATGAAAGAATCAAGCATTTTGTCATCTAGCTTCTTGAAAGATCTCGCTGTAATGATGTTTCTTTCATTCAGAAACATCTTTGATTCAATCTTATAATCAACTTCTTTTCTATGCTTATTGACTTGTTTCATCATTTGTTCTTGTGTTTTGACTAGCGACTCGCGAGCAAACTTCAGTGTTTTGTTCATATGTTCAGATATATTCTTGACTTTAGTCGTCTGCAAGCGTTCATGAGAACTTTCATATTCGCTGACATTGAGTTCAAAGCTCATACAAGAATGAAAGTCTTTGTTTAGAAAGAAAGAAGTTGAGAAGATGATTGAGAACAGAGCATTATTGTCAACGAACTCGATCATGAGTAGTAGCTTAGCTCAGTCATTCTGCATGTATGAACAGAAGCATCAAAGATATCTTTCAACGTTCTGATTGACTTGTTCACTTTGATCATTGATTTGAAGATGATAGACAGTGAATAATCAAAGATTAATGCTCAGTCTTTTGCAAAGAAACTTTCATAGAATGAAGATAAATTGAGAATCTCGATTTGAAACAATGAAATTGAGTAAATCATGTATTTGATATATTCACTGAAGCATTAGCTCAGCTGTTTTTTCTGCTGTGATTTCTTCGTCATCAGTAAAACAAGAGATATAGTGTCGTTTCTTTGTCAATCTACATATCACTGTTAGTATAATGTTTTTGTCTTTTGAAAAAGATAAGTCAATGATGAAATTCATGACTATGTTCTTTCATTGCTGTTCGAGTATGAGTAGAGAATGTAGTAGTTCATTGAATTTATTTCAAGAAGTCTTTAATCGCTGACAAATGTAGCAGTTTTGAATATATTGATATATTGTCTTTTGCATTAAAGATCAATAGTAGTATCTTCTTATGATCTTCATCATTCTGAAAATTTCAAAATGATCAATAAAAGATTGATTATGAACTTCTTGAATTAACTTCATTTGAAGATGCTCATTGAAGAAAACTCATAAAAGATCACTTTGATATAGTATTTCGTTCTCAACTCGACAATTTCTTAATTTAGTATCTTCGTATTGAGCTTCATCTTTTAATACGACTTCACGAAGTAGAATACAATTCTTCTTAATTCTGTTAGCTTCTAGAATCAATCGATAAATTGATTCATCATTCTCTTTCTTTTCTAGATCAGCAATTTTCATTCGATTCAACGTGAGAATTGTAGTTTGCTGATAGCGACATCATTCATTCTCGAAGCTTCTAGAAACTGAATCGACTCGACGAGTCAATGCATCGACTTTGATGTTTTATTTGTCTGAGCGATACATGATTTTGAAGTTGAAATCAACGAGCTTTTGAACTCAGCGCATCTGACATCTACTCAGCTCTTTATTCTTCATTAATGACATCAGAGCTTGATGATCGATGAACATCTTGATGAGTAGCTCAGTCAATTTCAGCTCAGATCATCAATGCTCAAAAACACAAATGATTGCTAGTAGTTTCTTGTCATAGATTTCATAATTGCACTCAGCGAGACTCAGATTCTTGCTGTAGTAAATCATTGAGTGCAATGTTTCTTCGTCATCATATTGAGAAAGTATGTCATCGTTGACGTAGTCAAATGAGTCTGTTTCAAGAATAGTCTTTTTATTCTGATCAAAATGACGAAGAATAAAGACTTTAGTCATTCGTTTCTTCATATGATCAAAGATCGTTTGACAAGCTTGATTTCATTCAAATATCATCTCTTTTTGAGTTAGTTGAATCAGAGAATGAACAATCTTCGAAAAGTTCTTTATAAAACGTCGATAGAAATTGCAGAAGTCGACGAAGAACTGCATCTGAGTGAGATTTGTAGAAGTAGATCATTCGACTACTGCTTGTACTTTTCTGAGATTCATCTTTAGTTCTTCGATGAATAGCAATAGTCTCAGAAAGAAGATCTTCTGAACATGAAACTTGCATTTGTTTATATTCATCTGAAGATCGATCTCTCGTAGTCTATGTAAAACTAGTCGTACGTGTTTCTTATGTTTCTTCAGTGTTTTGCTGTAGATGATAATGTCATCTAGATAGATCTGATAAAACTGATGAAGATAGTCAAATAGCACGTCGTTCATATAGTGTTGATAGAAAGTCGAATTGTTGATTAATTCAAAAGACATCACGTGATATTTGTAGAAATCAAAAAAGGTAATAAAGATAGTCAAATCTTCGCTCTTCGAATGCATACGTAGTTTGTTGAAGATGACTATTATATTCAATTGAGTCAGATACTTGCTATCTTGAATACGAGCGAGAGTTTCGTCTATTAAGGGTAGAAGATAGCGATTTCGTTTGATCAAAGCATTGAGCTTTTTATAATCAACGTAGAAACGCAGACTATCGTCTTTCTTTTCGATGAATAGTATGAGCGAAGCGTATGAGGTTGAGCTAGAAGATATAAAGTTCTTATTCAGATGTTCAATCAGATAATTCTTCATCTTTTGAAGCTTGTAATCAGACATATGATAGAGATGACTTCGAGAAGATGTTTTCTCGTCGATCAACTCAATTTTATGATCGTAGAGACGATGAGAGAATAGTTGATCAGTCATCGCTCGATCAAACACGTCTAGATAGTCATGATATTTCAAAGAAAGCTTAGCTTTGACTTCTTTCAAGATCTCTTCATGTGAAAGCTCTTGTAAATTTACATCTTCGAGTTTATTTCTAGCTGTTTTTAGAAGTCGATCGATTTTCGTGATGATGATCGCGAAAGTAGTCACATTCAATCGTTTGACTAGTGATCTATATGCTGCAGTCTCTATCATTGCTATGTTCATTGAATCGAAAGGCGAAGACTTGACTGAATTAGATGATTTCATGATTTGACTGAATAAAGATGACTTTTCGCTGAGTCGAGTGACAACAGAAGAGATAAATCTCTTTAGTATTTGAGTAGAGATTAAACTCTTCTGTTCTATCGCGATTTTCTTGAGAACAGAAAGAAAGATTGAGCTAGCATTGATATGAGTCTTTGAATCAGAAAATTGAAGACGATCATTTCTCATATCAATCGTTATCTCAATCTTATTCATTCATGTTTTTTCGAGAATCATCTGATGCTGACTCAATCAAGTAATCAGCATAGAGACGAAACGTTTCATATGATCTTGAACAGTCAGATTCGAATAAATTGCATGAGTAATGAGCTTTTTTGCATAATGATCATCGAATTTTCTTATTGACTTGAGCTTGATTAAAGATAACGATTCAATTTGCAAATGATCACAAACATTCTGCGCGATTAATTCATCAATGAACGAATAGTCAGCTGCTTCAGTGTCAATCAATGACTTTAATGAGTAACTAATTTCATTGCTAGATAGTACACATTCAATAGTCAAAGATTTCGAAGCAAAAAGATTCTTTAAGCTGCTCATTATTGAAGAAATTAACACATCTTTCATCACGTCTTTGATGAAAGTCACTAGTTTTTTGCCTCATTCTTCGATTTCTCTGTAAATAATTTCTTCTCTTCTTTCGACATGATGATCTCATTGAGACAAGTGTTAGAAATCAGCATAGAGCGAGTCATATGAGTGTAATGTAACGAGTATATAAATGCTAAGAAAGAAAAGTATCTAGAAGGAAAGAATCAACTATCTATATGACTCAGAAGAACATAAGCTAACTCTGAATAAAGTTGACTTCGAAACAACTCGATAGTCTAGTGACGAGCGATCAACGATAGTCAGAAACATAGTCATCAATATAACTATCAACATAGATGCGTAGCTAGAATCGTAACAGTACTTCTTCTTTTCAATGATTCATGTTTGCATGAATGTATTTTCTTAGTCTTGTGTAGAATCGAAATGCCTATTGTAGCAGACTCACTATGCAAGATAGAAGTGCAATGTGAATAGATAAATCATTGCATTGATCATGTTATTGAAGCAGACTCACTTCGAATTCAGATCTACTACATAGTAGAGCTTGTTTCATTCGTTGATCGACTCAATCAAGAGATCAATCGTTGTATGTCTTTGTAGCAGACTCACTATCAAACATGTCATTGAAGCAGACTCACTAGTTGACACAGAAACTCAAGATAGATCGATTCACTGATAGATAGAATGATGAGAAGATCATTGCATTGATGATGTCTTTGAAGTAAACTCACTGAGAGTTTTAATATAGAAACAAGCTCAAAGATTTACTTGTTATCAAAGACATTATCATGTCATTGTAGCAGACTCACTAGTTGCACATGAATGAGTAGACGAATCAATTCACTGATGAGTAGAGCGATGAGAATGAGTAGATCATTGCATTGAGAATGTCGTTGAAGCAGACTCACTGAGATTTGCTTCTCAAGATAGAGACTTCACGCAGATCTAGACTGATCTCTTTGATTGCTCTTTGAGATAGAGACTTCACGCAGTTCTATGACTGACCTCGTTTAAGTGCTCATCAAACTCGAAGAATTTCTTGCGAATTTGAATGAGTGATGTATTCGCTGATCTTTGATCTAGTTGAATGATTTCGATCATTTATTTCACCTCGCTGATCAGCGCACAAGAGAGAGAAGTAGAGTGAGTGCTGCTGATGATCTCGAGTCATCTAGAACAAGATCAATAGACGTATGAATTGAACAGAGCGCTCGATAAGATGAGTGTTTCTGAATGCTGCAAGTCGACTAAATCAAATGTTAATAATGAGTTGAGAGACTAACAGAAACACTGAAGAGTTAGTTGCAGTATATTTGACTTCGTCTGCACGAAGAAGCATTTATATAATGTTAGAAATCAGCATAGAGCGAGTCATATGAATGTAATGTAACGAGTATATAAATGCTAAGAAAGAAAAGTATCTAGAAGAAAAGAATCGACTATCTATATGACTCAGAAGAACATAAGCTAACTCTGAATAGAATTGACTTTGAAACAACTCGATAGTCTAGTGACGAGCGATCGACGATAGTCAGAAACATAGTCATCAACATAGTCATCAACATAGCTATCAACATAGATGCGTAGCTAGAATTGTAACAACAAGAAATGAATGCACAAGATGTTGAAGTACTAGTCTTCAGCTGAAAGCAGTTCTTTGAAAGATGATTTGATACTTTGCAGTTGAAGCAGATGATGAGCATTCTTGATCATTCAGATTCAAGAATGAAAAAAGTAGCGAGTTGAACATAGCTAGTAGTCGAGACTGAAGTTAACGAAGAAACAAAACGTTTTTTCGAAGCTGCTATCGATTTGACTGTTCATTGCTCATCACGTAGCTGATAATTGACTCGTTGTTTGTTATTTACATCTTGAAGAAAGATCTTAAGCTTATTCAGCGAGCTAAACTTTATGAGACAAACTGACAACACGTTCTGAAGACGATTGTTGATTTTATTCTGAATGTCGTTCATCAGAATGATATCATCATAGTTCAAAAAGCTGAATATTCTAGTGAATTCTGAATAGAAAGAGCTGAAGAGCTTGTTGAGCTGCTTCAGAGCAACGTATTTGCAACGACATTTTCGAATCAGATTCTGATCTTTGTAAATTTCTTTCAGATGTTTCAGTAGCTCTGATAGTGACTGATAGAATGAGAAAGCATCAATATGATGCTTTGCATAAATTTGCTAATCAGCATCATTTTCTAGTCTGAAAATCACATAGTCAATATGAATCTTTTCAGTAGAATAATGATTTGCGTTGACATCGAGCTTGTCAGCTATTTTGATGTTTCATGTCTCTCAGATAGAATCATCTGTTTTGATGAAGATGAGTGAATTCGAAAGCTTAATGAACTTGTGATGATCATTTTCATTATCAGATAGAGTAAAAGATTCTCATTGAGAGCGAGCTTCTTTCTGATTGACTCGTTGTTCAGCTGACTGAGTATCTTGACGAAGCATAGATCGATCGACTTGATGTTGTTTTGCTCTGAAGTTCAATCGCTCGTCTTGTAACTGACTGATTTTTTTCTTTAGCTCATCATTTTTATCAAAAGCAACTTCTAGTTGTTTCGCTCTCTTTTTGTGATCATCTTGTACAAGAAGTCAGTGTTCATTGAGTTATAGAGTCAAGTTTCACTGACTTCAAAGTTCATTCAGCATATTGATGACTTTGTTGAGTTAATTGCTGACTCAATGAAACAGTTGTTCTTTGATGTTTATGTTTCATGCGATGACAGTTTTCTCAGCTTCAACTGAAGCATTGATGAGTAGAAGTGAAACTCTTCTACTGACAGTGCTTCTAAGCAGATGAGTTGTTCGAGACTCAACTGATTCGACGTCGCGTGTCATGATGAGAGAAAATAGAAGTTGTTGAGATAAGAATAAATGAGAGATTGATGTTTTGAATTGATGTTTTTTAATGAGTAAAAATTCAAAGAATTTCTTGTAAATTTCAAATAATAATTGAATGCTTTATTCAAAGAATCTCTTGCGAATAGAATGATGAAAATGAGTGTAGAATCGAAGAATTTCTTGCAATCTAAAATGATGATGCAAATTTGAAGAATTTCTTGCAAATTTTTCTTACTGAATAGATTGTTTCATATCATCTATTTATTGATAGCAGAGTAGATGATGAGTATTTATCTAATTATTGATAGCAGAGTAGATGATGAGTATTTATCTAATTGTTACGATTCTAGCTACGCATCTATGTTGATAGCTATGTTGATGACTATGTTGATGACTATCGTCGATCGCTCGTCGCTAGACTATAGAGTTGTTTCGAGATCAATTCTATTCAGAATTAGCTTATGTTCTTCTGAGTCATATAGATAGTCGACTCTTCTCTTCTAGATACTTTCCTTTCTTAGCATTTATATACTCGTTACATTACACTCATATGACTCGCTCTATGCTGATCTCTAACATTATATAAATGCTTCTTCGTTACAGGCGAAGTGAAATAATCTGCATCGACTTGCTCTGCTCGATTCACACGACTATTGACTTTGATCTAGTCGACTCGCGATCGTGCAGACACTCATTCTTCTTTCTCGTGAGCTGACTCAGCGAGAATAAACAAAAGATTCGAACTCGTGCGCTGATCAGCGAGTATAAACAAACGATCGAAATCATTCGACTAGATCAGAAGATCAGCGAATTAATCGTTCATTCAGATTCGCAAGAGATTCTTCGAATTTGTTGAACAATCAAACGAAGTCAGTCATAGAACTGCGTCGAAGTCTCTATCTCGAGAAGCAAATTCTCAGTGAGTCTGCTTCAATGACATCGTCAATGCAATGATCTATCTTCTCATCGCTCTATCTATCAGTGAATCGATTCGTCTATCAGTTCACGTGCAACTAGTGAGTCTGCTTCAATGACATCTATTCTCAATGCAATGATCTACTCGCTCTCATCATTCTACTCATCAGTGAATCTGATCATACATTCACGTGCAACTAGTGAGTCTGCTACAATGACGAGTTCAAAGTCAATCTCTTCGATGAGCAAGTCAATCAGTGAGTCTGCTTCAATGACATCGTCAAAGCAATGATCTACTCATCTTCATCGCTTTATCTATCAGTGAATCGATTCGTCAATTCAATCATGTGCAAATAGTGAGTCTGCTACAAAGACATCTTTCGTCAACGCGATGATCTATCTACTCACATCGCTCTACTCATCAATGAATCTGATCAAACGTTCATGTGCAACTAGTGAGTCTGCTACAATGACATCTTTCGTCAATGCAATGACTCATCTACTCACATCGCTCTATCTATCAGTGAATCGATCTGTCGACTCGTTCGTGTGCAATTAGTGAGCCTGCTACAATGACATTCTCAATGCGATGATCTACTCGTTCTCATCGCTCTACTCATCAGTGAATCTGATCAAACGTTCATGTGCAACTAGTGAGTCTGCTACAATGACATCATTCTATCTTGCATAATGAGTCTGCTACAATAGACATTTCGATTCTACACAAGATTAAGAAAATACATTCATGCAAACATGAATCATTGAAGAAAAGAAGTACTGTTATGATTCTAGCTACGCATCTATGTTGATAGCTATGTTGATGACTATGTTGATGACTATCGTCGATCGCTTGTCGCTAGACTATAGAGTTGTTTCAAGATCAACTCTATTCAGAATTAGCTTATGTTCTTCTAAGTCATATAGATAGTCGATTCTTTTCTTCTAGATACTTTTCTTTCTTAGCATTTATATACTCGTTACATTACACTCATATGACTCGCTCTATGCTGATCTCTAACACTAATGTTAAAGATCAGCATAGAGCAAGTCAATATGAGTGTCATTTAACTAGAAGATAAATGCTAAGAAAGAAAGATAGCTACAGAAAAGAAGCTGACTACATATGTATGTTTCTCAGTCGACGCTAGACTCAATAGAGACTAGTCAAGATGACGAAGCTAAAATAAATCTGACAAGACTAAAAGACTGAGTCTGACAAGACTAGAATCGTGACAAATCTAGTTAAGATCTGACTCAGATTTAACTCAATTATGACTCAGTTTTATAAAGTTAGTCAAGATCTTTAATTAAATCTTTATTTAAGTTTTTTTATTTTCTCAACATTTTTTTTCTTCATCATTCATTTACATCTTGTTCATTTACATCATTTTCTTCTCATGTCACAATATGTTTTCTTCAGATTTAATGCAGTTTCTGAATATTACATAAATAAAAGCTTTTATATCAATCTTTTTCTATATTTTTAATATTCAATTATAACTATTTTTAAAGATTAAGTAATACTTAACTCTGACTTTCATTGATTAACTCATTTAAACATGATTCTGACAAGAATGCAGATGTTTCTTATCATTTGATTAATTGATACATGTCTTTATAGCTTCATCTGACATATTTATCTTGAGTGTAATAAATTTTTCTGATTCAAACATGATTAATATTGATTGAAAAATGAATAATTTCTTCAGCTTCTTGAAAGCTTCTTCTGCTTTCTCAATTTATATAAATAATATGTTCTTCTTCATAAAATTTATCAGTGACAAGATGATTCTGAAGTATCTTTTTATAAAGCATTTATAAAAGTTCGCGAATTTTAAGAAGAATTAAACTTTAATCTTTGACTTCAACATTAATTAAATTATAACAGCTTTTATTTTCTTTAAATTCATTCTTAAACTTTGAGATTTAACTATGAATTTCAAAAACTGTACACTTTGTACATGAAATTCACTTTTCTCTGACTTAATGTGCAGATCAACTTTCTTTAAAGTCTGTAAAACTTTTCTAACATGTTACATATATTTTTTCTTCGTCTTTAAGTATACTAGTATATCATTCAAGTATACTATAATGAACTGATTTAAATGACATCATAGTACATTATTTATAAAAGTCTAAAATATGACTGAAGCATTGATTAAATTAAAAAAGAGGTTAAATACTCATAATGTTTTAGTTAAGTGCAAAAGACTGTCTTTCACTCATCTTTTTCTTTAATTTATATTCAATTGAATGCTTCAAGTATATTGAATTTCATAAATCATTATGCTCTCTTTAGTTTATTCTGCAGTTCAGATATGAGCAATAACAAATAACTGTTTTTAATCATGATATTATTCAATGTTTTGTAATCAATACATAGTTTTAAACTTTCATTCAATTTCAAAATAAACAGAATTGAGTATTTTGCTGATGATTGCAATTCTTTAATGAATTTTTTTTACATATTCTTTTTCAAATATTGTCATAAAGCATTAAACTTTTCTGCTAACAATGAATAAATGAACTGTTTCATGAGTTTCTTGTCATTTATAAGCTTGATCTCATGATTTCATGATTGATGTTTGAATAGTGTCTTTTAATCACTTTCTTTCTCAAACAGAATTTTATATTTCTGATATTTTTTAGAAATTTTAGCAATAGCAAGATTACTTTTAATCTTTCTACTTCATAACATTTGTGCATCTGAACTGTTCATTAACTCACTGCACATATTATTCACTATCATTACAAAGATTTTCATACTTTCTGATGACTTCAATATTGAGTGCAATCGCGTTGTTTTTATATGAAGAAAAGCAATTGTTTCATTAACACAATTTATTATTAAATTGATTGTACAAAATCATGATATATTTAAAACTATATTGCTGTCTGACTATTTTATAACATTTAAACATAACTTTTCTTAATAATGTTTAAGTTTCAAGTGAATAAATTAAGTCTTTTGATTTATTAGTTTATTATTGTACTTTATGAATGTTTCATTGAAGTTTTACAAATTGTAAAATTCTTTCTTCTTCTGCATAAATATTTGCACTTTCTTAGCAAATTCTGAGAACATGTAATTTCTTATACAGTCACTATTAATAAATAAACATGCTGCGTGATCATTAATCTTGACTCAGACTCATAATTGCATTGAATTATCTGTAAAAATATATATGCTTTCAATTTTCAATTCTTGATTAAACTTCTTTAATGATTTATTAATCAAAAAGTTTTCTAGTTTTTTAAACTAAAAGCTTACTCTTTAAGTACTTGTTTTATGTACTGAAATCAATTTGAATTGATTTTCTTCTATGAATATTTCTTTGAATTACATCAATCAAATCTCTTTCTGATAGCTTTTATTATTTGTTTCAGTTTTTTAAATATATTATTTTCATTGAAAAGTACATATTCTTCTTGCTTAATGAACTTAGCTTCTGTAAATGACTTCTTCATGATTATGTCATGATATTAAATGTTTTTGCATAATGAAATTAATTCATCTTGCATTGTGTCATAAATAGTCTGATGTATATCATTCTTGATTTATTGCATTCATCATGAAAAATCTTTTTCTTTCTGTTTGAAGAAAGTGTACAACTCATTGTACATGCTTATAAAGTTTGCTTAACTTGTAAACTTCTTTAAATCTTTCTTTACTTCAAAATGATTCTCTTCTTACTTAAAAGCATCTTTTGCTGCAATAATGAATGCTTGTAAGATTTCATTAAGTTGATTTTCTTTCTCAACTGCTTGATCAATAGCTTTTTTAATGCTGTTCAATCTGTTCAAGTCATATGCTTCACTGTCAAAAATCTTTGATTTCATAATTATAATAAATAAACTTTCATCACTTTTCTCATTATATGCTTCTGACTGATGATGAGCTGCTGCATAGAAATGATTTTTTCGTGAAAATTTCAAGTATCATTCAGAATCTTTCTTATTATTCAGATGAGTGCAACAGTTGTCTTCATAACAGACTGTTCATGACAATGCTTAATGTTTATCTTTTTGATCTTTTTTCATTGCTGCAAAAGATCTGTCTTGTTTATCATAAAGCTTTAACTTATTCTTGTACTTGTTTTGAATATAATTTTTGAAGAAGTAATTTATCTTTTTACATGTATAACACGTTTTACTTTGTTGAGTGATTTTATCATAAATGTTCATCAATATTTTTCAAATTACGTCTAATTTCATAAACTGAGAATCATAATAAAGTTGCTTCTTCTTTCTTTTACTTCATGCAACTGAAACATAAGTGATCTTGTTCTTCTTTTTAAGTCTTCGCTTATACTATTAATTATTCAGCATGATTATCTTGTTAATTATAATGTGCAGAGTTGCAAGTTTATTTGTATAAGCAATCTTATTCTTTATCATATTCTTCAGTTCTTTATAAAACTGTACTGTAAATGTTGAGTCATTTCATTTTATCTTTACTGCAATTAACTGAAATGCAATTGTTAGAGATCAGCATAGAGCGAGTCATATGAGTGTAATGTAACGAGTATATAAATGCTAAGAAAGAAAAGTATCTAGAAGAAAAGAATCGACTATCTATATGACTTAGAAGAACATAAGCTAATTCTGAATAGAGTTGATCTTGAAACAACTCTATAGTCTAGCGACAAGCGATCGACGATAGTCATCAACATAGTCATCAACATAGCTATCAACATAGATGCGTAGCTAGAATCATAACAGTACTTCTTTTCTTCAATGATTCATGTTTGCATGAATGTATTTTCTTAATCTTGTGTAGAATCGAAATGTCTATTGTAGCAGACTCATTATGCAAGATAGAATGATGTCATTGTAGCAGACTCACTAGTTGCACATGAACGTTTGATCAGATTCACTGATGAGTAGAGCGATGAGAGTGAGTAGATCATCGCATTGAGAATGTCATTGTAGCAGGCTCACTAGTTGCATGCAAACGAGTCGACAGATTGATTCACTGATAGATAGAGTGATGTGAGTAGATAAGTCATTGCATTGACGAAAGATATCATTATAGCAGACTCACTAGTTGCACATGAACGTTTGATCAGATTCACTGATGAGTAGAGCGATGTGAGTAGATAGATCATCACGTTGACGAAAAACATCTTTGTAGCAGACTCACTATTTGCACATGATCGAATTGACGAATCGATTCACTGATAGATAGAATGATGAAGATGAGTAGATTATTGCTTTGATGATGTCATTGAAGCAGACTCACTGATCGACTTGCTCATTGAAGAGATCAACTTTGAGCTCGTCATTGTAGCAGACTCACTAGTTGCATGTGAATGTATGATCAGATTCACTGATGAGTAGAGCGATGAGAGCGAGTAGATCATTGCATTGAGAATAGATGTCATTGAAGCAGACTCACTGAGAATTTGCTCATCAAGATAGAGACTTCACGCAGTTCTAAACTGATCTCTTTGATTGCTCTTTGAAATAGAGACTTCACGCAGTCATAGACTGACTTTGTTTGATTGTTTAACAAATTCGAAGAATTTCTTGCGAATCTGAATGAACAATTAATTCGCTGATCTTTGATCTAGTCGAATGATTTTGATCATTTATTTAACCTCGCGAATCAGCGCACAAGAAAAGAAGAAAGTGAGTGTTGCTGATGATTGCAAGTCGACTAGATCAAATGTTGATAGTGAGTTGAAGAATCGACAGAAGCACTTGAGAATCGATGCAGATTATTTCACTTCGTCTGTAATGAAGAAGCATTTATATAATGTTAGAAGTCAGCATAGAGCGAGTCATATGAGTATAATGTAACGAGTATATAAATGCTAAGAAAGAAAAGTATCTAGAAGAAAAGAGTCGACTATCTATATGACTCAGAAAAACATAAGCTAACTCTGAATAGAGTTGATCTTGAAACAATTCTATAGTCTAGCGACGAGCGATCGACGATAGTCATCAACATAGTCATTAACATAGCTATCAACATAGATGCGTAGCTAGAATCGTAACAGCAATAATGTACTTAAATGTTGATTTTGATTGCTTAATATTGTACAACTATCGTTCAATAATTCATTTTACATTTATATTTTCATACATTCTTTGTATTGCTTGCTTAAAGTTTAAAAAATCTTTAAAGACTTTATTAATTTCATTTTCTCAATCTTTTGATTTATTCTTCAAGTGATTCTTTATCAATAATTTAAATTATTTGAAGACATCTTTTTTAAAGTATGAAAATGCAAACAATATCTTGTCATGAAATTGACTTAGTTTCTTGTGTGCTCTGACATAAACATTCACTTGTATAAGAAAAGCATTAAGCTTGTTTTTATCTTTATAGTACAGATTTGATATTGATATTTTAATTAATGACTTGTTATTCAAAGATGCAGTGATGTCTGCTGATGTGATTCATTCTAAGAATGATATAATAATTATAATAAAATGATACTTTGATATCTTGTGAAAGAATGATGCTTAAAGTGTAATAATTGTTTCTTTAACAACATAAAATATAAACAAAGATCTGTTTAATAATTGTTATGATTCTAGCTACGCATCTTCGTTGATGACTATGTTGATGACTATTCTGAGAGCTATCGTCGATTGCTCGTCGCTAGAGCATAGACTTGTTTCAAAGTCAATTCTATTCAGAGTTAGCTTATGTTCTTCTGAGTCATATAGATAGTCGACTCTTCTCTTCTAGATACTTTTCTTTCTTAGTATTTATATACTTGTTATCTTACACTCATATGACTCGCTTTATGCTGATCTCTAACAATAATGTATTAATCATTAAACAGAAGATTTGAGAATAGTTAAAACAATAAACTGTATTGATTATTACATGAGTTGAGCATGAAGCTTTTATCTAAAGAATAACTTTCATTATATAAACATAAAAGAATCATGTTAAATTATTTCTGCTTTGAATAATCACTTTGATTTCTTCAGAGCAGAGTGAGTAAAATAAGCATCATACTTATCATCTTTACTGTGATTGCTTTTAATTTAAGTAATCAGAGTGATTCTTTCAAAAATCTGATTACATAATAATTATTTAATTCTTGTTTTATTTAATCTCTTGTGAAGTGAAATTTAACATCAGAAAAGCGAGAAAGTATGTTTATTATCAAATGAATTACAAAATGTCTTTACAGATTATTCTTAGCAAAGTTCTTTCAAGAAAAGCATCATAATCATTAATCAAATACTAAAACTCTTCAGCTTCTTCTAAGTTTAATCTCATAATTTCTTTTGCAGCTTCTTATTTACTGACTTCTTGAAGTGCTTCTTAAGCTGATCAACTGAAAGATAAAGTTTCTTCACTTGAGATTTGCTTTCTTCATCATCATGCATCAACATATATTGTATATTTTCTCTTTCAGCTTCATAATAATCTTGTTTATTTGATTCATTAAATTCTTCTTGTTCAACTTTAAACGCTTAATGATATCTGTATTAATGATATTCAAATGCAGCGAGACAAAGATGATAAAAGAATAATAATGAGTAAATTCAATAAAATATTGCATGTTAATAAGCTTACTTTGATTGTAACAAGTTAACTGTGAGCTTGAGTTGAGATTTTGAGTTGTCTTGAGATCATTGAACTGCACATCATCTGAGAATGAATAAAGAAAGTCAAGAAAGATAAAAAAGAAAATACGAGTTTTATTAATTGAATTATTTACTGTCTTTTGAAGAATAAAAAGAAAAAGCTTGAGAAGAAAAGCATAAACAACGTGATTAGTGTTAAATTGATTTTTGTAGTCATTCTTGAACAGAATGATCTTGATAATCATGACATCAATGTTACAGATGAGAACATTGAGCTTAAAGCTTTTGAAGAGAAAGTTCTTAGTGATTATCTGAATTGAAGCAAGAAAGAGCTGATTGCACTTAATGAAGATGAACTTTACAAATGTAGTGATCACTTTGATCTGACTGATGATTTTCTCAACTCTCTTGATGTTGCAATCAATGAAGTAAATGTACTTATATAAATGCTTGACAAGAGTGATGATGATTTACTTGTTGAGTTTATTGATTTCTAGAAGAGAATGAATGTTAGCAGTTAACTTAACAAGATTAATGATAAAAGAAATGAAAGTTTAAGTCTAATTAATTCTTAAAGCTTCAAGCTTTCAATGAATAAACTGATAAAGAAAACAGACTTCTTATTTTCAATGATGAGAAAAATCTTCTTGAAGAGATTAAAAATGTTCATGATTAAATTGAAAATCATGATAAATTGAAGTGAATATTGCATTAATACATAATGCTTTCAAACAAAATAAAGTGATAATTTTATATGTTTTTAACAATATGTAAAATTGAAATGAGATTGAAATGTTCAATGAATCATGAAGATTAAATATGAAAAGATTAATGACAGTATTCTCTTGATCTTACTAAGCACATTTCATTGAATAAATAAGAATGTTTCAAAATGTTTCAAAACATTTTTAATCATATTAAAGAATTTAATCTTGATTACTTTTGCAGCAATGTAATCATGATTGAAGATGATTTTCATTGCTTTTCTTGTACAAGAATATCATGCAGCTTAATTAAACAAGTTTTTCAAATGTTTGAACTTCAATAATTGATTAAAAATGATCAAAAAAATAAAATATTTTTTACATTTTTTTGCATTTCTGAAATGACATAGAATACTTTATGAAATTATTGTTCATCATTAAAAGAAATTAGCAGAATTTATATATTCTTGAGCTTGTGAACATTTACAGTTGTTGATAAATGTTTTTTGCGAAAGATTTCAGCTGCAATGATATTTGTTCTGAATATTATTATTACATTATTTGATCATTATTTCTTGAAAGCTGCATTTACTCATCAAAGATGATATTAAAGCTGTTGTTTATGCAATCTGCTGCTTCATGACTTTGATATTCTTTCAAATATAAGTCATTTGTTAAACTTTCTTGAAAATATTTTTCATATGCATGAAAACTACTTCTACTAAATTCTTGTAGTTGCTTTTCTCATTCTTACTTACGTCAGTTACAATGTAAAGTTGAAAAAGCAAAGATATAACATGCAAATTATTTAAGAAATGAAGAGTATTATTTCATTCAAGATTAAAACATCATGCAAGTAATAAAAAAAGTCAAACTTACAAATTTCTGTTATGAGTTTGCATAAAGCGAATCATATGAGTGTATTCTAACTAGAAGTTCAAAGCTGAAGAAGAAAGAAGATGCAACACGTCATGAGTTTTACTCACGAAGACACGCTAGATCGCTAGCGTGTCAACATCAGCTTTATACTAGTTTATGATAGTCTGACATGATCTATGTTAGACTAACTCAAAGTGCATGATTGCAACATTATTCTTTCTCTTCATCTAGCAATGTTCTCATTGCTGCAGTTCAATCAATCTTTCTTAAGTTGATTTCTATCTTGACTTGTTCAAATATCGTTCATGAAAGTCATTTATGATTTTCAAGCATTCTTCGAATTCACTTTCATCAACGTTGTATCAATGCAGATCGACGTCGTATTCTTTTCAATTGACACGATATTATAGTCGTTTATCTCGTTCGTAGTGTTTGAAGTTCAGTATGTTCTTCATCTTTCATTCATCTTCGTCGTCGATCACTATAGAGTCAGACGATTCATTTTGTTGTTCATTCAGAGAGTTTTTTGAATCTAGTCACAGCAGATTTGATGCAAACTTCGAATGTATCTTCATAGTCAATGATAGTTTCAGTTGATATACATGTTCGATCTCGATCAGAATCTTGAAGAGTTCTAGCATTTTATCGTCTAGCTTCTTTGATGATCATGAGATCATTATGTTTCTAGAATTCAGAAACATCATGTCATCTATCTTGTAAATCATTTTCTTTCAATGCTTGTCAGTCTGTTTCTTCATTGTGACTCTGACTCTTGTCAAGACTTGTTTGTTCAATGCTAGTGATCATTTCATGTGTTTAAATATATTCTTTGCTTTGTCTGCTTCAATTCTAGCTCAAGTGATCTCATATTTGATTGAGTTCGAATCAAAGCTCATATGAGAGTAAAAGTTCTTATTAAGAAAGAACGTTGACTGTTCAATTAACGACGAAATAGCATTGTTATCGATGAATTTGATCATGAATAATCAGATGAATCAATCATCTTGTATATACGAGCAATAGCTTCGTAGATATCATTTCACATTCTGATTCGCTCTTTCTGTTTAATCATTGATTTGCAAATGATAGTCTGTGAATAGTTTTATCTTGATGTTGAGTCTCAGACATAAAGACTTTCAGACAATTGATATGAATTGTGAATCACGATCAAACACTATTGATCTGAGTAGTTCATGAATTCTGAAAACTCATATCAACAGTAGCTTAACTGTTTGTTCTGCGAAGATTTCTTCGTCATCTGATCAACACAATATATAATGTCGTTTCTTAAACAATTGATCTATGACTGTCAGAATCGCGTTGTTTTCATCACTTTCTGATAGATTGATAATGAAGTTTAATGATATATTCTGTCATTGCTGCTCTGATATGAGCAATGACTTCAGCAGTTCATTGATTCGATTTCTTGATGCTTTTGATTTACGACAAACGTAACAGTTTTGAATGTAGCGCTTGATCGTCATTCTCATCTTTGATCAGCAATATGATCATCTCAGCAAGTTCAACGTTTGATTCATGTCAGAGTGATCATTGATTGAAAGATCATGTGCTTTTCTTATCAATCAAGTGATTATTGACTGAAAAACTCATAGTGTTGAGATCATGTCTAGAATCTAATCACACTGCAGTGAGATAGTGCGTAGCTGAATAGAATGTTTGATCAATAGAGATAGCTATAACTAGAAAACTAAGAATACAGAAGAAAGAAGACACTTTCGAGCTGTATTTATAGTAGAGCGAACAAAGAGACGAAGTAGTCGATTTGCTAAAGCTTGAATAGATGAAATGTTTCAGCATATTTCGATTTGAAACATCATTGTTTCTTGTTCACATATCGAAATCTCTAGAATCTATTGACTAGACTCTATTCAATGTCGACACGCTTCGTAACATTATTCTCTTCTCTTTAAAAATCATGTCTCTATGACTTGTAGTGTAGCTCATAGCGACAGCGACTAGAGAGCTCTGATGTCAGTCTTTCTATCAATCTTTTCATTGATCTTTCAGATCATCGAAATGTCTATTGTAGTCAACTAACTATGTAGAAATTGACTTGCTCATCGAAGAGATTGATTCTGATCGTGTCATTGAAGCAGACTCACTAGTTGACTTGCTCATTGAAGAGATCGATTCTGATTGTGTCATTGAAGCAGACTTACTAGTTGACACAGAAACATGAGATAGATCGATTCATTGATAGATAGAGCGATGTGAGTAGATAGATCATCGCATTGACAGCGTCTTTGTAGCAGACTCACTAAATTGATCTGAATTCAAATAGAGTTAAATCGAATTTGATGACACAGATTATTTTGACTCGACTGATTCACGAGCTTTTTGAAAGAAAAGTTGAACAGCTTATTTTCACTCGTCTGCTTCATGAGAATGAGTTGATTCTCAAGCAATTCACGAAGATTCTTTATCGTTGATTCTATTAATCAAATGAATCGATGCTACTAAATGAGCAATAGATTCTCTAGCAATTCAATGATCATATGTTCTCGTTGATTCTATTGACTCTCTGATGTTGTTCTGTCTTTCGATGTCGTCGATCATCAGATAAACAAATTTCTTTAGACTCAATTCGTCTGTATGAGTGACTTGAATGAGTAATGAAATTGATATTGTGTGATAAACAAATTCTTAGTTTAATGTTGAAATCATGTCTAGAATCTAATCACACTGCAGCGAGATAGTGCGTAGCTGAATAGAATGTTTGATTAATAGAGATAGCTATAACTAGAAAACTAAGAATACAGAAGAAAGAAGACACTTTCGAGCTGTATCTATAGTAAAGCGAACAAAGAGACGAAGTAGTCGATTTGCTAAAGCTCGAATAGATGAAATGTTTCAGCATATTTTGATTCAAAACATCGTTGTTTCTTGTTCACATATCGAAATTTCTAGAGTCTATTGACTAGATTCTATTCAATGTCGACACGCTTCGTAACACATAGTCTATCATCTTTTCAGAGTACTTCATCAAGTACTTTGCAATTGTCTAGATCAATATCTTGACAAGTTCTTCTGTTCTGTTTCATGACTATTCAAATATTGAAGCACAGTTGATTTGTTTGATTTTCAACTATAATTTGATTCTGAATAGAAATCATCTCTTCGATCGAATTTTCGTTAGCGTTCGATTCGTGTTTCAAATCTGAGTCAGATCTTACTCAACTTTCTGATCATCTTCTTGATCAACTTCTATTGACTGCAGTTCAAATTTGCCTTCTGACAATAGCATCTGATGCTGATATAGCTTTCGATCATCATTTGCTTCAACTGACTTGACGTCTGACATTCTGATCAGCACGTCGACTTTCAGATTCTGTTTTCTCGACTGATATATGATCTTGAAGTTATATTCAGATAACTTCTCAGCTCATTTAGTCTGTCATCTGATCAGTTCTTTGATCATCATGAAGTACTTCAAATTCAGATGTTCGATGAAGATCTTGATTGAAATATCTATACATTTCAATTCAGAGCATCAATGCTTCAAGCAGCGAATAATGATCAGCAGTTTCTTGTCATAGATCTCGTAGTTGCATTCTGCAAGAATCATGTTCTTGCTGTAAAAGATCACTGAATGTAGAATGTCTTCATCGTCATACTGAGACAATACTTCGTCGTTCACGTAGTTCAAGAAGTTCGTTTTCAGAATAGCTTCTTTGATCGAGTTGAAATGCTTCAGAACAAGAACTGTCATCATCTGTTACTTTAATTCTTCAAAGATCATCTGACAGATCTTTGTTCATTCAAAAAGATGATCTTTTTGAATCAGCTTTATCATGAATTGAATGATCTTTGAGAAGTTCTTTATGAATCGTTGATAGAAGTTGCAGAAGTCAATGAAAATCTGCACATGAATCAACGATTGAAGCACTTTTCAGCTTCGAATCACATCTACTTTTCGAGAATTTATTCGCAGATCATTGATGAATATCAGTAGTTTAAAAAACGAGATTTTCTGAATCTTGAATTTGTACTTGTCAATGTCTATCTGCAAGTCGACTTCGCGAAGCTTGTTTAGCACTTCTTTCACATAAGTTCTATGTTCTTTCAAGATCTTACTATAGATGAGAATATCATTCAAGTATGTCTGACAGAACTTGTGCAGACAGTCAAACAATACATTGTTGATATAGTGCTGAAAAGACGTGAGTTCATTAATCAATTCAAAGAGCATTACTTTATACTTGTAAACATCAAAGAAAGTAACAAAAGTAGTCAAATTCTCGCTTTTTGAACTCATGCGCAGTTTATTGAACGTGATGATAATGTCAAGTCAAGTCAGATACTTACTGTCTTGAATTCAAGCTAGTACTTCGTTTATCAAGAGTATTGAATAACGATTTCTTTTGATCAGAGCATTCAGTTTTTGATAATTCACACAAAAGCAAAGACTATCATCTTTCTTTTTGATAAATAGTATTGATGAAGCGAAGAGAGCTTTGCTGAGAGTAATGAACTTCTTCTTCAAGTTTTCTTCTAGATACTTCTTGATCTTTTGCAACTTGTGACTCGACATGAAATACAATCAACTTCTAGAAGACTGACTCTCATCTTCTAATTCAATCTTATGATCATATGATTGATGTGAAAGCAACTGCGTTGTCTTTTCTCTATCAAAAACATTCAGAAAGTCGTGATAAACTATCAAAAGCTTCTTCTTCAGTTCATTTAATGACATGACAAAGATCATTTTATTCAGTTTCGCGAAATCTTTGACTGAGCTAAGCGCTTTGTTGATTTCACTAATGATCAAGAAGAAGATCTTGATCTTCTTATTCTTGACTAAAGTTTGATACACAACGACTTCGATCATGACAATATTGACGAGTTTCTTTGTCTCAGTTAACTGAAATGAGCGAAGTTGATTGAGATCAACTTGAATGCTTTGCTTTGCTATGAGAGCAGATTCAATGAATCTATTCACTGATTTCTGATTCATGAATCTCTTCAAGATGATCGTTGATGTAACAATCAAGTTCAAGTTCTTTTGTTTCATTTTGCAAATCTTATTTGATTTAAATCTGTGAAATGTTGATTGACTGCTTGCTTTTGAAACAACAGATTTTGATGTTTGAATCTTCAATGATGATATTAATTGATGATTTGCAGAATTTATCAACATTTGATTTCTTTTCAATCAGAAGTTTTCAATGATTATCTTGTGTTAATCTAGACGAGTTATTAATAAAAACATCATTTCATTCTTGTGTTCTTGTATCATGATCGATGTATACAGAGCATGTGTAATCAACTTTTGATCAGAAATTTCATCATACAATCAAATCAACTTTGATTTTGACAGCGATATTGATTGAATATCAAAGCGTTCACATAGCTCTGACATCAAAGATTCATCAATGAAAGTCATGTTAGTGACTTCAGTATTTATCAGAGTGAAAGATCTGAATATCTTTTCTAAACTACTCAAGATGACATCAACAGTGAACGACTTGAAATCAAATGAATCATCAGACATGCTGATGAAGCAGAATACAAGTATATCGCTCTCAGTCACTACTTTGACGAAGACAAGTCATTTTTTGAAATCGCTGCAATTTCATGCATTTGAGCTGACTTAAGACAGTCATGTGCTCTATGTTCTGACTTCTTGCGTTTGAAGCAAAGTTCTTTTTTAAACAACTTCTTTCTAGCAGAATCAACGTTCAATATTCTGAGTTTCTTTCATGCAGAGATTGAAGCTGAGATTGCAGTAGTGATCATCATCAAAATGTTAGTGATAAAGCGAGCGACTTGAGTCGTTGATGTCTTGAGAGCTGATCGAGCATTCAATTTTGTCAATCGAACGTCAACTTGCATGCAAATGTTGATGAATTCATTCAAATTCATAGTTTATTCATTGATCATGACTCGCTGAAGATCTGAGCTAATCTTATGCTGAAAATCATCTAGTAGAGTTTTGTTATTGTACTTTAGTTTTGCACTAAGTCTCTGAAATTTCATTCAAAATTCATGAAAGAAGATCTTGTTTTGATACAGCTTCAAGAACTGTCGTTGAGTTGTATGACATTGATTGAGATCATCGTACATCTTATTTATGATCAACAGTATCTTTTCTGCTTCAAGAAATGAGTTCGTGATCGTGTTTCTCATTCTGAATGCTATGTGTTTGATTGTTGTTTCACTGACTTGACTTTTCATATATGCAATCTTCATTTCTTTGATAGAAAAATGATTCTTGTTCATCTTCAGCTTGTTTTGCATTCAAGACAATCAATTATTCACATTTTGTCTTGAATCTTCGAACAAAGACGAGTGTTACGAGCATATCAAGACTGATTAGAGCTAGTCAATGATTTAGTTGTTATGAGTGTATCAAGACTGATTAGAACTAGTCAATGATCTAGTCGAGATCTGATCTAGATCTGGCTCAGGTTTGACTCAGATATGACTCAACACTCTTTTTCTTTCTCAACATCTCGTTTATCTACATCATCTTCTTTTCGTGTTACAAACACATTTCTTTCAAACCTAGCGCAGTCTCTGAACATTACATAAATAGAAGCTCTTGTATCAATCTTCTTCTGTATTCTTAATATTTAGTTATAGCTATCTCTAAAGATCAAGCACTATCAACTCTGATCTTCATTGATTGTATCATCTAGACACGATTCTGACATTATATTAAGAATTCGTTAATCACACGATACTGATCTCATTATTCATTCAACATACTCGTTTAGACAGAACGAGTCTAAAGAAATTCATTTACCTGATGATCGACAACAATCGAAAGACAGAACAACACTAGAAGATTGAATAGAATCAACGACGAGACTGTTTGAATTGCTAGACTACTTATCGCTCATTAAGTACGCAAAGTTCATTCGATTACGAGAATCACGATAAAGAATCTTCGTGAATTGCTCAAGAATCAAATCGATCGATAGATTCAACGATAAAGAATCTTCGTTGTTTGCTAGAGAATCAATCAAATCACTCAACAAACAAATCTCATCTTCTTTGTTAAAGATTGAATCTCATCTCATACGTCTTTCTTCTTCAATCGTCGAGCATCATCATTCGTTCGACCTCTCTTTTCAAACAAATCTCATCATGTTTAGTCGTTCGTCTACTGAAGAGCGTTCTGAGAAATTTTGAACTCGTTTCTCTCAAATCTCTGATGCTGATTCATCGAAATCACGAACGAAATCATCAAGTGCTGCGTCATTCATTCATGAAGATGACGAATCATTCGCTGAAACGATAATATCTCTCGTGTTCTACGAAATCTGAAAGGCTCGAAGCCTAGCTCTTGATAAAGAAACAGATTGACTCTACGAGTTAGATAAACAACAAGAAGACGAAATCAAAGAGTTGAAGACAAGACTTCAAACTAAAGAAAACACTTCTTCTGATTTCATCTAATCTGAGCGTTCTAGATCTCAAAAAATACCTGATTCTTCGCTGTTTACTGATGAAAAGAATTCTACTTGAAAGAATTGATACGAAAAAATTCAGAATAAACTAGAGATCAACGTCGATCTCTTTTCTAATGAACGAGTCAAATTGAACTATGTACATTCTAGATTATTCGATGACGCAGCAGAGATCACTCAAGCTAGACGCGAACGTGATTGTGTCAAT
>JAABUU010001007.1_pt1 | contig 52867 bp, 52 predicted proteins | sample 5559301 | NCBI WGS metagenome assembly JAABUU01 (sample SAMN10711884, study PRJNA513360) | rock metagenome | isolation source: Antarctica rocks | place: Antarctica: Victoria Land, Richard Nunatak white
TCCTCATCGAGGTCGTCGACACTGAACCGGGTCACGATCTCATCGTATTACAAGCGATCACGTACGACTACGCCAGTGTTCGGTAGCCGATCCCCAATTGACACGATCCCGATCCCGATCTTGGTCGGCGGCGGCCCCGGACACCGTTCCGGTCACCGTGCGACGTTCCACTTTCGGGAACTGGAAGTGGGGTAGCGGATCCTGCCCAACCAAGAGCCCGACGGTCGTACGGCGTGGCCGGTCCCATTTGACCAGCTACAGGAGTACGCGGATTCAGCAGGTCGGATCGTCATGTGGGTGGAACAGTTCACCATCGGCGATCAAAACTAAGGGCACCTGTTGACCTTCGAGGAGTACGTCTCCGCCCGGCTGCCGGCACTGCTGGGTACGGCGAGGCTGATCAGCACCGACCCGGCGTTGGCCGAGGACCTGGTGCAGGACGTCCTGATCAAGTTGCACGCCCGGTGGGACACCATCGGACAGTTGGTTTCCCTTGATGCCTACGTTCGCCGGATGCTCATCAATGAGCTGATCTCCTGGCGACGCAAATGGTCTCGGCAGATTCCGCACGCCGACCCTGCAGGTAGGGCCAGCGTGCCCGATCGGACGTCGGAAGTCGATGAGCACGACGCACTGATGGCCGAGGTCCGGCAGCTTCCGCCCCGACAACGCATCGTCGTCGTGCTCAGATTCTTCGCTGACCTAAGTGATGAGCAGATCGCCGCCGACCTCGGTTGCGCCGTGAGCACCGTGCGCGTACACGCCTCACGAGCACTACGGGCGCTGCGGATCAACACACAAACCACCCTGACCAGAACGGACGGCTGAGCCTGATGACCCGTACCCCAGATGATCTGCGCGAGACATTCGCCCGACACGCAGACGCACCGAAGGATTCGACGGTCCGCCTCCAGGTCGTCGTCGACAGCCTGTCCGAGCACCCCAGCGCGCGGCGGATGCACCATCGGAAATCGGCCCCGCTGCTGGTATCCGGGGCAGTAATCGCGGTGATCGCGACTGCTGTGGTGCTGGTCTCCAACAACCGAACCACACAAACGCAGGTCCTGACCCGAGCTGGGAGCAGCGGCACCTCCACCTTCACCTCTGATTCTCCGACCCCATTCGCCCTGTCCCCGGTCACAGGCAAGACGGAGTACAGCTTCCCGGTGGACCAGCGACAGGTGCTCCAGCCCCTGTCCGGACCCAGGCTCGGTAGCAACGGCGCAACCCTGCGGCTGTCGGACTATGTCGGCAAGGTGGTCGTGATCAACGTCTGGGGATCCTGGTGCGCGCCCTGCAGATCCCAGATGCCGCCACTGAAGGCCGCACATGCCCAACTGGCGCCGGCGGGCGTGCAGTTTCTAGGTTTAGACATCAAAGACACCACAGCTGGCGCCGAGGCCGTGGGGATCCCTTATCCCTCGATCTTCGATCCGGAGCAGAAGACATTGCTCGGCATGCCGGTGGGTTCCGTTCCGCTCACCCTCGTCCTGGACAAGCAGCACCGGGTGGCTCACCTCTGGCTGCAGGAGATCACCCAAGCGTCCCTCACTGACGTCGTTCGGGCGGTATCCGCCGAGAATTGAGCATCTCGGCAGATTGAATGCGACCGCACTGGGGCCGGACAGCCTTTGGGTCGAGCTGAAGGCGCAGCTCGGCCCCGGCCCGAGCAGCCGGTTGCGGATTCAACCGCCGGCCGCGCGGTAGCTTCCGTCCCGTTCGAAGATCCCCATTCGGACGGCCCAGCCAGTCGCGTGGTGACTAATGGAACGACAGCGCAATGATCGGCCGTAGTCCGGTCTCGATCCGACGCCAGTTCACAAAGGCGGCCGCCTCAACCAGTGCCGCGTATTGATCGGGGCAGCGCCGGGCGAATGCCGATGCCTCGCCGAACTGAAGCGTCAGGACGTCACCAGGTTCGACCGTGACAGAAGCCATGCCGTCGTCCTCGTCGCGGTAAGTCAGACAGTCGATCCAGGCGTCGAGGTTGCGCCCGTAAAACTCAGGGAACCCCAGCGCTGTCGCGAAGACGTCGTGGAAGCTGTCCCAGTCGTGGATCTGCCACACAGGGATGTCAACGATGGGCACCCTCGGAATTTACTGCCACAGCCGGGATGCAGATCCCGGCGGACCATCGCGTTCCCACGATCGAGCCAGACCGTTCTTCCCGTGTCGTCCGCTCACCGATGGGCTATCGACGACGTCGGTGCAGGACAGTGTGGCAGTCGACTTCAGTCGCTCAGCCCTGTTCCGGTTCTGGAGCCGGACGGCCCGGGCTCAGCTCGTCCAGTCCAAGTTGCAGGCGGCCTGAGCCGTCGGCGATTGCTCGTCGCAAGTTGCTGCTTGCGGCCGGTGGCAGGACGACGATGCCCTGGATCAGATCCAGGGTGGTGGCCAGGGCGGCCTCGCGTTCGCCGGCCGGAGCTCCCGGATCCACAGCGAGGCCCAGCGCCCGACGTGCCCGACGAAGGCGGTTGCGCTGTTCGGCGTCCAGGTGGTCGAGGGCGACGGCGCGGGCGTTCGCTTCCGCTGCCTCCCATGCCTTCTCTGCGACCAGCACCGCGGTGACGAATCGATCTGCATGATCTGGCGGACAGAGCTTCGGATCCTCTGGCTCCAGCGCGCACGCTTGGCCGAACGCGTCAAACCAGGTGACGCTGATCGGATCCTGTGGGTCGATCAACGCCGGATACGCCAACAACTTTCGTGCGTCCAGTTCGTAGCCGGCATAGGCCGACTTGACGGAGCCGAACAGGACCACCGCCTCGTCCAGAGTGGTGACCGTCGTGGCGGCGACTCCGGTGGTCATGCTCCGATCAGCATGTGGGGACTCAGCGACAGTGCTACGGGTCAGCGGGTCGATGAGCCGGACGGCGACGCCATCGGGAAACACCCCGTCGGTAAAAACCTCGCTGATCGACCAGCTCCACCTGCGAACGTCGTAGAAATGCCTGGAGGTGGGCGTTCCGCGGCAAGACCGTTCGGTCCCGTACGCATAGACCTGCATCGGCTTGTCGGGTCTAGGTGGCAGGACCACCGCGCCGATGAGCGATTGTTGGGCATCAACTGCCAGCCAGCATGTGCGCCTTCCAATCCACAGCGATGCCCGGACCGAAGACTTCGGATCGTCGAACAGTGCCTTCCGGTCGCTGCTCGCGTCCCGATCGGCGGCTCTCATGTCAGCACATTACTGCGCACGAGTTGATCCGGGAAATGCTCACGCGTGGCACAAGATCAAAGACCCACGCACTCTCCGACCTCGCTGTGCGCGCAGGCCTCCTTCAATAAGCCGTGAACGGTCTTCTCACGCTCGCAGCCACCGGTGCTCCTTTAGCGGCGCGCACCGTCGATCTCGCAAACTCTCTGACAGGTGCTGGATGGACTGTTGAAGTGGCAACCACGGCTGCTGCACGAGCGTGGACAGACAACCTAAACCTCGAGTCCGCAATCGGTTCGGCTGTTCGGATCGAGCAGCGACACCCAAGTGCCGGAAAATCTAACGGGCCAAGCGATGTGGTTGTGGTGTGCCCTGCGACATTCAACACCGTCGCAAAGATCGCCACCGGCATCGCAGATAGCTACGTCCATAGCATGTTATGTGAAGCTGTTAGCCGGCGCGTACCTTTGCTCATGGTTCCGATGGTCAAGGAGAGCCTCTGGAACCATCCTGCCTGGAGTAACCACCTCAGGGTCTTGGAAAATGCCGGAGTGTGGTTCCTCGATCCGTCATCCGGTGCGGAGATTGCCACGCCCGTCGCCTCAGGATCTGGGGATCGATTGACCGCATTGTTCGATCCAAACTGGATCGTCTCTTCGCTGCGGCGTCCGCGCCTGCGCCTCCCATAAACCCGCACTTTAGTGCGGGTAGTACAGGTGTGCGGGTCGCAGGTTCGGACGCGGGTGAACCTTGACTGGTCCACTTGGTCCTCGGCGTACGTGCGAGCGTTTGTGAGCCGCCTGGATCGCTGATTTCGGGAGGAATCGTGCTAAACAGACCTGACATCGCAGGCCCTGCGCATCGTGCCACGGATGGGTTGGTCGCACCTGGTTGGCGATCACTCGACCAGGCGAGGGCTCCGGGGCCACATCGCAATTCTCCGCCGCACGACGACCAAGTTGCGGCCCTCGCTATCGGTCGGCTACTTCTCACTCCTACCGAAGCTGCCGATCGACTCTCAATATCGCGGACGAAAGTCTACGAGCTGATGGCCGCAGGCGTGCTGCGGTCAATCCACATCGGCCGTCTGCGTCGAGTCCCCGTAGATGCGCTGAGAGACTTTATTGGGGAGATGGAGTCGCGTTGAAGACTCGAGGACGCCGGGGTCACGGCGAGGGGTCGGTGTTTCAACGTGCGGACGGAATGTGGGTTGCCCAGATTGATCTCGGTTGGATCGCCGGCCGGCGCAGGCGCCGCACCGTGTATGGCAGTAGTGAGCGCGAAGTGCTCGCGAAGCGCGACCAAGTACGAAGCCAGCTCGCTAAGGGCGTCAATCTGGCCGACCCTCCCAGGACGGTCGAGCAGTGGTTGAACGAATGGCTTCAGACCATCAAGGTCGGCGATGGCACCAGCGCATCGACACTGGCCCGGTACGGCCAGATCGTGCGCGTCCATCTCACTCCACTGATTGGTCGAATCAAACTGGCATCGCTGGCACCTCGCGACGTTCAGCTGATGGGCAGTCAACTGCGGCAAACTGCGGCCCCCGCTTCGGTCATCAAGATCCACGGAGTACTGCGCAACGCCCTCTCCGACGCGGAGCGGATGGACCTGGTTCCGCGCAACGTTGCCAAAGCTGTAAGGTCCGCCAAACTGCCTCGGACGGAACGCTGGGCACTGACACCGGATGAAGCATTGACACTTCTCGGCCAACTGCAGGGAGACCATCTGGAAATCGTCTTCATCGTGGCGCTCTCCACCGGTCTCCGACGGGGAGAGGTACTTGGCCTTCGCTGGCAGGACGTCGATCTGCCAGGCCGAGCGCTGTTCGTCCGCCAGACAGTTCAGCGGGTTCATGGCGAGCTGCAGCTATTTCCACCGAAGACTCACCGATCGACACATCCGATCCCGCTATCTGAAGTCACGCTCTCCGCTCTGCTGGCCCAGCGTGCGCGCCAGATCGAAGACAGGCTGCTGGTCGGAGTGGCCTGGGAAGACCACGGGCTGGTGTTTGCAAGCCATCTTGGAACCCCCATGGAACCGAGGAATGTGAACCGACGATTTGGTACGGCCCGAGCGGCAGCGGGCCTGGAATTGGTCCGCCTCCACGACTTGAGGCATGCGTTCGCGACGTTCCTGCTGGACCAAGGTGAGGAGCTCAGGACCGTCATGGACCTACTCGGTCACTCCACGATCCGACTGACTGCCGATACGTATGGACACGTCCTACCGTCCCGCGCACGAAGCGCCGCGGATACCATCGATCGAGCGCTAGGAGAGCACAAATGAGATTGCTCAGACGTCCCTTGGCTGTAGTTAGGCTGTACTTGACCGGACAAAATATCCGATTCGAGCCTTTTCACGTCGAGAAACTGCAGTTCAAATACTGTGGAGACGAGGGGAATCGAACCCCTAACCCCCGCCTTGCAAAGGCGGTGCTCTGCCAATTGAGCTACGTCCCCTGACCCCGCCCCGGCGGCCGGTGGAGCCACCGGGGCGAGAAACTCAGCGGCGGGTGCGGCGGGAGCCGTCACAAGCCGAAGGGCCCGACCGAAGTCGGGCCCGAGCCGCTAACTAAGGGGTGGTGGAGGAGCCGGTGGTGCCCGTGGCTTCGTCCCAGAGGGCGGCTTCGGCTGCAGCAGCATCACGACGCTTCTTCACCAGTGCAGCGCCACCTCCGACCAGGGCGAGCAGGAGCAGGAGCTTCTTCATCGGCACTGTCCTTTCCAAGTCGTGGCGCTGGTAAAACCAAACGTACGTGGGCCTGGGAGGACTTGAACCTCCGACCTCTTCCTTATCAGGGAAGCGCTCTAACCGCCTGAGCTACAGGCCCTCGAACATCGTTCACGGCGCCGATTCGAAGTCTCATTTTCGAAGGCGCCGCGACATCAGAGACTACCGCAACGGCGCGAGCGCTCCCAAATCCCGAGCCGGTCCCAACCCGGACACACCAACCCGGACACCTGAGACCGACTCAAACCAACCTCATCCCCGATCCGCACCGCCGCACGCAAAAGGCCGGCCACCGAGACAGGTGGCCGGCCTTTTGCCGAGCGCCAGGTAGAGAGGAGGTCAGTCGCGCTCGCCCAGCGTGATCTCGACCCCGCCGGACATCCCGGCGGCGGCGTTGTAGACGAAGGCGGCAACCGTCGACAGGGCCGTAAACAGCACGATGTTGATGGCGCCGATCACCGCCGTCACGATGAACACCCCGCTCGGTGTGATCAGCGGAGGGGTGGTTCCGGTGGTGCTGTCCGGGGTCACCAGTTGCTGGTAGGTCGAGTTGATCTTCGACCAGACGTCCATCGATCCGAGCGACAGGTACAGCACGCCGACCGCGATCATCCAGACGAAGAACATGACGATCGCCACGATCAGGCTGATCTTCAGCACCGTCCACGGGTCGACCCGCTTCAGCTGCAACGACGCCAACCTGGGCGGACGGCGCTGCCCCTTCACCTTGCGTGAACCGGTCGCCGACGTCGACGAACCACGATCCGCCGCGGCTGATGGCAGCGGAGCCGATCCGCTGTTGGTACCGACTGGGCCGGCGGGCACCACGCCCGCCGGGCGGACCGGAGCCGCGGTACTCGCCGAGATCTGACCACCGCCCATCGAGCCCGCGGGTGTTGCACGCGGAGTTGTCACTCCGTACCTCCGTCAGTGTCATCGTCAGTGTCGTCGCCGTCGAAGTCATCGGATTCGACGACATCACCATCATCGTCCGTCGCACCCGGCTCTGGTACGAACGGGTCGTCGACGGAGGACGCATCGATGACGGTTCGGGTTCCCGTGCCACCGATATCTTCCGGAACTACAGCCGCAACATCGGAGCTGACGCCACCGGCGTTACCTTCGATCGCTGCTTCGATCACCGCATCGTCTCCGGCATCGGCGTTGCGCGCAATGGCAACCAGGCTGTCACCCTCGGAAAGGTTCATCAGACGAACGCCCATGGTCTGACGTTTCGCCTTGCGAACCTCCTTCGCTGTGGTGCGGATCACTCCACCACCGGAGGTGATCGCATACACCTCGGCGTCCAGATCCAGGATCAACGCGCCGACCAGTTTTCCGCGTCGACGGTCGTACTGGATCGTCAGCACGCCCTTGCCGCCGCGGCCCTGGACCGGGTATTCGCTCATCTCGGTGCGCTTCGCGTACCCACGCGCGGTGGAGACCAGCACGTACATGCCCTCTCGGGCCACGTCCATGGAGAGCAGTTCGTCACCCAAGTTGAACCGCATACCCAGCACACCGGAGGTGGCTCGGCCCATCGGTCGCAGTGCGTCGTCGGTGGCGTGGAAGCGGATCGACTGACCCTCGGCCGAGATCAACAGAAGATCGTCGTCCGAGGAACACAGCACCGCACCGACCAGCTCGTCGTCGTCGCGCAGGTTGACCGCGACGATTCCGCCGGAGCGGTTGGAGTCGAACGCCGTCAGGTCGCTCTTCTTGACCAGGCCGCCCTTGGTGGCCAGCACCAGATACGGCGCGACCTCGTAGTTGCGGATCTGGATGACCTGGGCGATCTTCTCGTCCGGCTGGAACGCCAGCAGGTTCGCCACATGCTGCCCGCGGGCGGTCCGATTCGCCTCCGGCAGCTCGTAGGCCTTCGCCCGGTACACCCGACCCTTGTTGGTGAAGAACAGGATCCAGTCGTGGGTCGAGCAGACGAAAAAGTGCGCGACGATGTCATCCTGCTTGAGCGCCGCACCCTGGACACCCTTGCCCCCACGCTTCTGCGCCCGGTACAGGTCGGTCTTGGTGCGCTTGGCGTACCCGGTGCGGGTGATGGTGACGACCACGTCCTCGACGGCGATCAGATCTTCGAGTGACACATCGCCGTCGTAGGGCACCAGCCTGGTCCGGCGGTCGTCGCCGTACTTGTCGACCGACTCCCCCAGCTCGGCGATGATGATCTTCCGTTTTCGGTCGTCGCTGGCCAGGATGTCCTGAAGGTCCGCGATGATCAGCTCGATCTCAGCCAGTTCGTCGATGATCTTCTGCCGCTCGAGGGCGGCGAGCCGGCGGAGCTGCATCTCCAGAATCGCGTTCGCCTGGATGGTGTCGATGTCGAGCAGCTCGATGAGGCCTTCGCGGGCCACGTCGACGGTCGCCGACCGGCGAATCAGCGCGATCACCTCGTCGAGCGCATCGAGCGCTTTCACGTAGCCGCGCAGGATGTGTGCCCGCTCCTGGGCCCGGTCGAGCCGGTACTGAGTGCGCCGGGTGATGACCTCGATCTGGTGCTTGACGTAGTACTCGATCATCTGGTCCAGTCGCAGGGTGCGCGGCACCCCGTCGACGATGGCCAGCATGTTCGCGCCGAACGAGGTCTGGAGCGAGGTGTGCTTGTAGAGGTTCGCCAGCACCACCTTCGCAACCGCATCCCGCTTGAGCGTGATCACGATCCGCATGCCGATTCGGTCGGACGATTCGTCGGCGATATCCGCGACCCCGGTGATCTTGCCGTCCTTGTGCAGCTGGGCGATCGACTCCACCAGGTTGTCGGGATTCACCTGGTACGGCAGCTCGGTGGCGACCAGGATCGTCCGGCCCTTCGCGTCCTCCTCGATTTCCACCACCGCGCGCATCCGGACGGAACCGCGGCCGGTCCGATAGGCGTCGGAGATGCCGTCCTTGCCCACGATCAGCGCGCCGGTCGGAAAGTCAGGACCGGGCACCCGCTCCATCGCCGCGTCGAGCAACTCCTCCTGGGTGGCGTCGGGATGCTCCAGGCACCAGATCACCGCGGAGGCGACCTCGCGCAGGTTGTGCGGCGGGATGTTGGTCGCCATCCCGACCGCGATCCCGGACGAGCCGTTGACCAGCAGGTTCGGGATCCGGCTCGGCAGCACCGTTGGTTCGGTGGTCTTGCCGTCATAGTTCGGAATCATGTCGACGGTGTTTTCGTCGATGCCCGCCAACATCTGCATCGCCAGCGGCGACATCCGGCATTCGGTGTACCGCATGGCGGCTGCCGGATCGTTTCCCGGCGATCCGAAGTTTCCCTGACCGTCGACCAGCGGGTACCGCAGCGACCAGCGTTGCGACATCCGGACGACGGTGTCGTAGATCGAACTGTCGCCGTGCGGGTGGTAATTGCCCATCACGTCGCCGACGACCCGAGACGACTTCACCCGGCCCCGATCCGGTCGGAAACCGGAGTCGTACATGCCGTACAGCACCCGGCGATGCACCGGCTTGAGGCCGTCCCGGACATCGGGCAGCGCCCGCGAGACGATGACGCTCATCGCATAGTCGATGAACGACCGCTGCATCTCCTGTTCGATGTCGATCGGTTCGGTGCGGTCGTGGTCCGCCGGCGGAGAGGTGGGGCCAGTAGGGCCTGTCACGTTGTGGAACCTTCCATATTTCCGCCATCGCCCGAATGGGTGACGGCTGTGTCCACATGTGGATGAACAGTGTGTACAAAGGTTTGTTCGGTCATTGCCGCGAGCGAGCGTCGACGAGAAACAGAGGGCGACTTCAGGGGTTTACCTTCAGGCACAACCACAAGCGCTACAGGGCTTCTCATCAACAACCCGTCAGAAATCCAAGAACCGGACGTCTCGGGCATTCCGGGTGATGAATGACCGTCTCGCCTCGACGTCTTCACCCATCAGGATCGAGAACAGCTCGTCTGCCGTGGCTGCGTCGTCCAGGGTGACCTGGAGTAACAATCGATGCGCCGGGTCCATGGTGGTTTCCCACAGCTCCTTCGCGTCCATTTCGCCGAGACCCTTGTAGCGCTGGATGCCGTCGTCCTTCGGCAGTCGACGACCGGCCTGATTGCCGATATCGATCAATCCGTCCCGCTCACGATCGGAATAAGCGAACTCGTGACCGCCCTTCGACCACTTCAGCTTGTACAGCGGCGGCTGGGCAAGGAAAACGAAACCACCTTCGACCAGCGGTCGCATGAACCGGAACAACAACGTCAGCAACAGGGTGCGAATGTGTTGACCGTCGACATCGGCGTCGGCCATGAGGATCAGTTTGTGGTAGCGCAACCTGCTCACGTCGAATTCGTCGTGGATTCCGGTTCCCAGCGCCGTGATCAGCGACTGCACCTCGGTGTTCTTGAGAACCCTGTCGATACGGGCCTTCTCGACGTTGATGATCTTGCCGCGGATCGGCAGAATCGCCTGGAACATCGAATCCCGGCCGGACTTCGCCGAGCCGCCGGCCGAATCACCCTCGACGATGTACAGCTCGGAGGACGCCGGATCGGTGGATCGGCAATCGGCCAGCTTTCCTGGAAGACCACCGATTTCCAGGGCGCCTTTGCGCCGCACCAGATCTCGGGCACGACGAGCGGCCGACCGAGCCTGGGAGGAGGAGATGGCCTTGGAGATAATCGTCTTGGCCTCCGCAGGATTCCGCTCGAACCAGTCGGTCAGCCATTCGTTGCATGCCTTCTGCACGAACGATTTCGCCTCGGTATTACCGAGCTTTCCCTTGGTCTGTCCCTCGAACTGGGGCTCGCGCAGCCGGATGGAGATGATTGCGGCGAGACCCTCCCGGACGTCCTCGCCGGAGAGCTTGTCGTCCTTCTCCTTCAACAGCTTCTTGTCCGTGGCGTAGCGATTGACCACCGTGGTCAGCGAGGCCCGGAAGCCTTCTTCGTGGGTACCGCCGTTGATCGTGTTGATGGTGTTGGCGAAGGAGTGGACCGACTCGTTGTAGGACGAGTTCCACTGCATCGCTACCTCGACCTCCATGGTCTCGGCCTTCGACTCGAATCCGATGACGGAAGGGTGAGCAGGCTCCTTCGTAGCGTTGAGATGGCGGACGTAGTCGACCAGGCCACCCGGATAGTGGAAGGTGCGTTCCACTGGAGCCTGGGTCTCTTCGACCCCGTGCTCGGCGCGCTCGTCGCGCAGGACGATGGTCAGGCCCTTGTTCAGGAAAGCCATCTGCTGCAAGCGACGGGTGATGGTCTCGATCGAGAACTCGATGGTCTCGAAGATCGTGTCGTCCGGCCAGAAGACGATGGTGGTCCCGGTCTTGCTGGACCTGCCGGTTGTGTTCAACGGCCCGGGCTTGGATTTGGTGTAGGTCTGCTCGTAGGAGGAGCCGCCGGTGTGGATCTCCACGTCCAACCGTTTCGACAGGGCATTCACGACCGAGATGCCGACGCCGTGCAGACCGCCGGACACCGCATAGGATTCCGAGTCGAACTTACCGCCGGCGTGCAGGATCGTCATGACGACCTCGACGGTCGGCCGCTTCTGCTGCGGATGCATTTCTACCGGGATTCCGCGGCCGTTGTCGACGACCTCCACACCGCCGTCGGCGCGAAGCGTCACCGCGACCATATCGGCGTAGCCCGCCATCGCCTCATCGACGGAGTTGTCCACGACCTCCCAGACCAGGTGGTGCAGGCCGGTCGGTCCGGTGTCGCCGATGTACATCCCGGGACGCTTGCGGACGGCTTCGAGGCCCTCCAGAACGGTGATGGAGGATGCGCCGTACTCGTTCTTGCTGGCCACAGGGCTTTCGCTCTTCTTTCGTCGATACTGCGTGCGGAGCCACCGGTGCGGGAAGCCGGCAGACGGGCACTGCGTGGATGAAGCCGACCTTCCCCAGGGCCGATGCCGCTGGTGCGAGAGCATCGGTGCGGGAACTTCGTCGACTGACCTTCAGACGGCGACAGGGGCAAGGAAATACCCGCACCCTGGATTCTACTAGGTGGGCCCGACAACAGGGCGCCAATGGAGGCCCTGACAGGCTCGTGGCGGCATCGGAATGGCTGGAAGGTGTTGATTGCGCCCCTGAAGATCGGTGATCCCTCCTGAAACCACCTGGCCGCCGATCGGATTCGTGGAGCGCCGGGGTGCTCAGCCGTAGGTATCGCGCGGTCCGCGTCCGGACACATGCCTGGAACCGAACCGCCACGATGGGCCGACGGGGCCCTGGGCGCGGATGCGCAGCACCGAACCATGGCCGACTTCACGATTGATCTTCGCCACGATCTGCGGTGCGAGCATCCGGAGTTGGGTCGCCCAGGCCGTGGACTCGGCGCGCAGCAACAGTTCCCCGTCCACCAGCGTCACCGGCTCGCAGTGATCGGCGACCTCGGCGCCGACGATCTCCGTCCAGCGGCCGATCACCGTCGCCTTCGTCAGGTCGGCACCGACTGCGGCGTCACCGAGCCAACGCTTCAAAGTGGCGCCCAACGGGGCGGGATCCCGGGCATCGGGGCCGGACCCGGACCAACGCCGCCGCTTCAGCGAAGCGGCGGACCCCGACCGCCGACCTTTCGGGTTCGCCTCGATGCCCTTGGCCGCTGCGGTGCGCCGAGCGGCGTTCTGGGCCTTCGCCGCCGCGAGCGCGTCCCTGGCCAGGTCCGCGCCTTTCCGTCCGTCCGCCGCGCTCCGGTGCGGTCCGTCCTGCCGTTCCCCGTCAGTTTCGGACACCACGACCTCCCTTGCCGCTGGTCGATACCGCACCGGTCATCAAACGGCCTCGATCCGACTCTCGGATACCAGATGACGACTGCCCGCAAGCGTCTCCGGAACGTCGTCGGGCACGGCTGCCGTGATCAGCACCTGATCGGCGTCGGCCACCAATTCGGTCAGACGATCGCGCCGGGAGGTATCCAGTTCCGCGAAGACATCGTCGAGCACCAGCACCGGATCGACGCCGTCCGACCGGAGTAACGAGAAGCCACCGAGTTTCAGCGCGAGCGCAAACGACCATGATTCGCCGTGTGAGGCATAGCCTTTCGCCGGACCGTCGCCCAGGCGCAACTCGAGATCGTCACGGTGCGGCCCGACGAGGCATACACCGCGTTCCAATTCCTGCTGGCGCAGGCGACGCATCTCCGTCAGCAGTGCCGCCTGCAGGTCGGCCAGCGTTCTTCCCAACTGCCGTTCACCCCTGACCGCTGCCCCCGGCTCGGCTCCGCTCCTCACGACAGCTTCCACCCGGCCACCGTCAGCCGGCATCGCGTCGCCCAGCGAGGACCGGTAGACGAGATCTATCGGCTCCGAGGACGGCGCAAGATCGGCATAGGCTGCGACGACATGCGGCGTGATCTCTTCCACCAGTTCGAGCCTCGCCTGCAAGAGGGCGGCTCCCGCCGACGCCAGATGCTCGTCCCAGACATCCAGTGTCGACAGGTCCGCACCCGAGTTCCCACGCCGGGGTCCAGCCGATTTCAGCAGGGCACTTCGTTGTTTCAGCACCCGCTCGTAGTCCGAACGGACACCGGCCAACCGGGGCGTCCGCATGATCAGAACCTCGTCGAGGAACCGGCGGCGCTCCGCTGGATCTCCCCGCACCAACGCCAGATCCTCCGGTGCGAACAGGACGGTGCGCAGAACTCCGAGGATGTCCCGCGCTCTGGTCACCGGGGCTCGGTTGATCCGGGCCCTGTTCGCCCGCCCGGCGGTGATCTCGATCTCCAGCAGGAGTTCTCGACCCGCGGACACCACCGCGGCGCGGACGATTGCGCGTTCGGCGCCGCGCCGGACCAGAGGGGCGTCGGAAGCCACCCGGTGGGAAGAGAGTGTGGCGAGGTAGCCCAGCGCCTCCACCAGGTTGGTCTTGCCGGCGCCGTTTCGGCCGATCAGGACATTGGCGCCAGGTGCCAACGGCCACTCGGCGGTCGTCCACGACCGGAAGTCGACCAGCGATAAGTGCCGGACGTACACCGATCAGCCGGGCAGGCGGGCCGGCATGACCAGGTACCGGTACGTCGTGTCGACGGAGTGCTCGTCGTCCTTGGTGATGAGTGGAAGCAGCAACGCCGGCCGGGACGGCGTGGTGAACGCCAGCCGAACGGTGTCGGCGCGCAACACGGCAAGTCCGTCCAGCAGGTAGGAAGGATTGAACGCGATGAGCAGTTCCGCCCCGTCTGCGTCGACGCCGAGATCCTCTTCGGCACGACCCTCGTCATCACCGCCGGCCGTCAGGGTGAGCACGCCGGCCTCCGCGACCTGCATCCGCAGATGATGACCGCGATCGGTCACCAGCGCCACGCGTTTGATCGCCTCGCCGAGTTCGCTGACCAGGACGTCGACGGTGGTGGTGTGCCCGCTCGGCAGTAACGAGCGATATTTGACGAACTCGACGTCCAACAGTCGAACCGTGGTGCGGCGGCCGCCGGCCTGTAGGCCCAGCAGTCCGTCGCCGAGGCCGACGGTGACCTCGGTCGACCCGCCCAGGCTCTTGGCCGCCTCGGCAAGCGTCCTTGCCGGAACCAGCACAGCGGTGGACATGTCCGGCGCATCGGGCGTCCACGACAATTCCCGCACCGCGAGCCGGAACCGATCCGTGGCGGCCAGCGTGAGCTTCTCGCCCTCGATTTCGATGCGCACGCCGGTCAACATCGGCAACGTATCATCCCGTCCCGCGGCGACAGCCGTCTGGACGACCGCTTCGGCGAAGGCGGAAGCGTCCACTTTTCCGGAGGCGGCGGGCATCGACGGCAGGGCGGGATAGTCCTCCACCGGCATGGTCGGCAAAGTGAAGCGGGCAGAACCGCCGGTGATGCTGACCCTGGATCCGTCGGTCGAGATCTCCACCGGTTTGGCCGGAAGAGCCCTGGTGATCTCGGCCAGTAGTCGTCCGGACACCAGCACTCGGCCACCCGCGTCGGCGTCCACCAATAGCTCGGCACGGGTGGAAACTTCGTAGTCGAAGCCGGCGACGACGAGGGTCGACTCGACGACCTCGAGCAGGATGCCACCGAGAACCGGCACGGGCGGGCGGCTGGGCAGCGACTTGGCTACCCAGGCCACTGCGTCTGCGAGGTCTTCACGGGCGACGCGGAACTTCATCGATCCTCCGAAAATGCGCTGGGTGACCGGAGGTCACCTCGTGCGCGTGGCGGCGCATTGGGCTGGTTCCGACGGCCCTGCGCTGGTCTCTGACGACCGTTACCGCAGATCAGCCGGGCTGTCGGTGGTTGGTGCTGGAATGTCCTGGGAGGTGCGGGAATGACTGATTCAACTGGTGGAACCGACCGCCGCAGGTGGCGCCTGTTTCCGGTCTGGGGAGTGCAACCGTACGGCCAATCTCGTCCGTACGTCACCCCCGGGTCCGGTCGTCGAGCCGTTGGTGTCGGTCGGTCCACACACATTGTCTTGAAGTACATCTCTCTTAGAAGAGAGAAAAGCAGTAACAGTAGGTCCTGTGGATGGTGGGGATGCAGGCCATCGGCGCAGCGCATCAGGCGTGGCGCGATGGGGACGACGTGCGCACGGAGCAGGCGACGGACGGGCAGTTGTGGGGATGGAAAGAGCTGGGCTCGCAGTTGTCCCCCATCGATCCACCGTTGTCCCCAGAGTTGTCCACACGATGTGCATATCCAAATTGGTCGTTCATCAGAGCCACAGTCGGCGTGTTGGCGTCGGCGTGTTGGTCCGAACTGAGATGCCGGAGGTCGGTGCGGGCGGTCGGCGATGGTTCAGCGCCGCGATCGGTCCCGGATCCGGGCCGAGAGTTCCTGCACGTGGTCGTAGGTCTGCCGGCGCTCCGCGATTTCCGTCCGGATCTTCTTCGCGGCATGCATGACCGTGGTGTGGTCCCGGCCGCCGAACGTGCCGCCGATCTTCGGCAACGTCAGATCCGTGAGCTCGCGGCACAGGTACATCGCCATCTGCCGAGCGGAGGCGATCGCCCTGGTCTTGGACGGACCTGTCAGCTCGTCCATCGACACACCGAAGAATTCGGCCGTCACCGCCATGATCGTGGCGGCGTCGATGTCGTTGGACACGGAGTCGCGGACCAGGTCCCGCAACACGATCTGCGCGAGCGAGAGGTCCACCTGCTGCTTGTTCAGCGAAGCGAACGCCGTGACTCTGATCAACGCGCCCTCGAGTTCACGAATGTTGCGTTCGATCCGGCTGGCGATGAACTCCATGACGTCGTCCGGCGCGTTCAGTCCGTCCAGGGAGGCCTTCTTGCGCAGGATCGCGATTCTGGTCTCCAACTCCGGCGGCTGGATGTCGGTGGTGAGGCCCCACTCGAACCGGGTGCGCAACCGGTCCTCGAGGGTTTCCAGGCGTTTGGGCGCCCGATCCGAGGAGATCACGATCTGCTTGTTGGCGTTGTAGAGCGTGTTGAACGTGTGGAAGAACTCCTCCTGGGTGCCTTCCTTGCCTTCCAAGAACTGGATGTCGTCGACAAGCAGGACGTCGACGTCCCGGTATCGCCGTTGGAATGCGACCTTGCGATCGTCGCGCAGCGAGTTGATGAAGTCGTTGGTGAATTCCTCGCTGGACACGTACCGAACCCGGATTCCGGGGAACAACCGTTGCGCGTAGTGGCCGATGCCGTGCAGCAAATGAGTTTTGCCCAGCCCGGAATCTCCCCAGATGAACAGGGGGTTGTAGGCGACCGCCGGCGCCTCCGCCACGGCGACCGCAGCCGCGTGCGAGAACCGGTTCGACGAGCCGATCACGAAGCTCTCGAAGTGATATTTCTCGTTCAACCGGGTCTGGGCGGAGCTCGGTGGCGCGGTGTCGCGACGGACCGCATAGGTGGGCCAGATCTCGGTCACCGTTGCGAGGGCGTCAGCTTCCTCGTCGATGTCGTCGTCGTCGTCCTCGCGGGCTATCGGCGCCCCGTTCAGATATCCGGGGCCATCGGCGGTCCCGGCCAAGCCGGGAGGGTAGCCACCGTTGCCATTGCCGCCGACGTCAGCCGGACGATTTTCCTGGTCGACGGGAGCCTGCTCACTCACTGTCACCGCAAGGGTAATGGGAAGTTGCATGCGATCGGACAATGCAGCGGTGATCGGTTCGCGCAGAGTGCGCTCGATCGTGTCCCTGGCGAAACTGGAAGGTGCGGCGATCAACGCCGTCGTGCCGATCAGGCCGACGAGTTCGGTGATGCCCAGCCATGCGCGCTGGTGCGAACTCAGGGTCGCAGACAGTTCCGCGACCACCTCGCGCCAGACGACTTGGACGTCTACCGGATCGTCCGCCACTGGCAATCCCCCACTTTCCGTGCCGTGCAGTCATCAACCATCCACACAGTTGTCCACCGGATGTGGATAACTATCGGTCGATAACTATCACACGGCCGACGGCAACATCGGCAATGGTCGGAGCAGGCGATCGTCGGGACGACGAGGGGCGATCTCGTCCGTGTTTCAGTAAGTGTTGGCCGAGGAACGCTAACAATTCATCTGCCGATCCCACAAGATGCTGGCGCGGTCGAGTATTCCATTCGGCGTGTCGCGTCGGCAGTACCGATCCGGTTTGACCCCTGAGTGCTCCTGTCTCTACCCTGGGACCAGACCCGCGCGGTGCCGGGCTGCCGCATGCCGTTCGCACGTCGAGCGGCTGGTTGAACGGTCCCCTTTTGCTGGGGGTCCGGCCCGATCGCAAGCAGACCAGGTCATGGACGGTGTTGCAGCTGGTCGTCTCAACGATCCGGCTGGCCGATCACCGACGCAGTAGGTATCCGCAGTTCGACCTTTGGAGAGATCACCTTGAGCAAGCGCACCTTTCAGCCGAACAACCGTCGTCGGGCGAAGGTCCACGGCTTCCGTTTGCGGATGCGCACTCGTGCGGGTCGTGCGATCCTGTCGGCTCGCCGGCGTAAGGGCCGCGACGAGCTGTCGGCCTGAGTTCTCACCGGCCTCATTCCCATCAGGACATTGTGCTGCCCTCGGATTCACGTCTGCGGTCCGCGGCTGACTTCTCCGCGGTAGTCCGTGGTGGTCAGCGTGCGGGTACCCGCACGCTGGTGATCCATCTGCTGCAGAGCGGCCGAGCCCTTCCGCCGCGCGCCGGCTTCGTCGTCTCCGCGAAGGTCGGGAACTCGGTGATTCGTCACCGGGTGACAAGACGGCTGCGGCCGTTGCTCCGTGCGGAGCTCCGGGCGCTTCCGTTGGGAACGGATGTGGTGGTCCGCGCGCTGCCGTCGGCGGGTTTTGCAACCAGCACCGACCTCGGCGTGGATTTGAGGACGGGCTTGGCGGCGGCCGTCCGCAAGCGGTCGCGAGTGCCGACGAACAACGAGGGTGAGCGATGACCGAGCGCACCAACAGCCCATCGTTCTTCGTTCGCGCCGGCGTGGCGCCGATCCGTTTCTACCAGCGCCACGTTTCACCAGCTCTTCCCGCGACTTGTCGCTACTTCCCGACCTGTAGCGCGTACGCCGTCCAGGCGTTGCAGGACCACGGTCTGCTGCGCGGCGTCTGGCTCGTGGTCCGTCGATTGGCCCGGTGCCATCCTTGGCATGACGGCGGATACGACCCCGTGCCGCCGCGACGGGAACCCATCGGCGCGTTCGGAAGTTCGATCACTGTGAAGTCCCACAGCGAATGCGACCCCGTGGCCGTCGGTCTGGAATTCCGCGACGGAGCTTTCACCGGAAATCCCGCGGCGACAGTCCCACCCCACCCTGATGCGCGGCCGGTTTCGACCGAGGCGCCGAACCCCCGGAGCAATGCCGCGTGAGTTTCGACTTCTTCTCCCTTGATTACATCTACTACCCCGTGTCGGGGATCATGTGGGTCTGGCACAAGGTTTTCGGTGCCGTTCTAGGTTCGGACAACCCTTGGGCGTGGGTGCTGTCCGTCGTCTTCCTGGTCTTCACCCTGCGAAGCCTGTTGTTCAAGCCGTTCATGAAGCAGATGACCTCGCAGATGAAGATGCAGGCCGTCGCTCCCGAAATGAAGAGGCTGCGCGAGAAGTACAAGGGCGACCGCACGCGGCTTGCGGAAGAGATGCAGAAGTTCAACAAAGAGGCCGGGGTCAATCCGCTGGGCGGTTGCCTCCCTGCCCTGATCCAGGCGCCGGTCTTCATCGGCCTGTTCCACGTGCTGAGATCATTCAAGCCTCATCAGGCCCGGAACTACTTCTTTGACGGTTCCGACGTCGATTCGTTCGTCGGGGCAAAGCTCTTCCACGGCGCCCCACTGTCCGCGTACATGACGATTCCGGCGAACAGCACGCCCAATCAGATCGGGCTCATCGCGCTCGAGGGCGTTCGTTCCACCATCATCGCGGTAGGTATCCCGCTCACCATTCTGGCCGGTATCGCCACTTACCTGACCAGTCGTCGGTCGGTGGCGCGCCAGGAGCAGATGCAGGGCGCGAACGACGCTGCGCCGCAGGCCGCGATCATGAACAAGCTGATGAAGTACGTGTTCCCGCTGTTCGTCGTGGTCGGTGGACCGTTCTTCCCGCTCGCAATCCTGTTCTACTGGCTGTCGAACAACACCTGGACCTTCGGTCAGCTCTACGTCGCGCACCGAATTCAGGACAAGCAGTTGGCGAACGAATCCATGGTGATCGACGAGGCGAAAAAGGCGAACGGCTTCACGAAGCCGCAACCCGGTGCTCGCCCGACCGTCGATACCAGACCGGTCACCAGACCGGTCACCAGACCGGCGCCAGGATCACGACCTGGGCAGGGATCACGACCAGCGCCCGGCGGGCGTCCGGCCGCAGGTGCCAAGCCAGCATCGGGTGTTCGACAGACCGGCGGAGCACGCCCCGCTCGTCCGACCGGTGGCTCCTCACCGGCGACCGGTGCAAGGCCGACGACCGGCGCTTCGCCGGCGAATGGGGCGAAACCCACGACCGGAGCGAGGTCCACCGGAAGCACGAAACGTGCGGTGGTGCAGCCCACGACCAAACGACGGGGAAATGGAGCCGGACCGGATTCGGCGCCCCCCAATGGTTCGACCGCCGCTGGCGACTCCGGGGACTCGGCGGCCTCGAACGGCTCGTCCAATGGAACGCCACCTTCGCTTCGGAAGGGCGGCGTCGACGGCGGGTCCACTGGTTCGGACGCCTTCTCGACCGATTCCGGGTCACCCACCCAGCAGACCGGCGGAAGCGGTACCACGGCGAGGAAGAAGAAACCCGGCCGACGCTGACCCCCAGGGCTCTGCGTCGGCGCTGCGCGCGCGTGAGTCTGTCCTCCTGACCTGCGTTTTGAAGAAGAGGTAGAGCGATGAGTGAAAACAGCATGGCGACCGACGAGCTACTTGACGACCAACCCTCGCTGACACAGGAGGTAGATGGCATCTCGGGCGCTCCGGAAGGTGAAACTTCGGAGGTACCGGTGGACGAGGACTCGAGGTCTGGGCGAATGAGCAAGCACGATCTTCTCGTCGCCGAAGGCGATGCTGCCGGCGACTACCTGGAGCGGTTGCTGGACATCCTCGACTTCGATGGCGACATCGATCTCGACGTCGAAGGCGAACGGGCAGTGGTGTCGATCATCGGTGACGGCGACGTCGATCGCCTGGTCGGCGACCGCGGCGAGGTCCTGGACGCACTGCAGGAACTCACTCGGCTCGCAGCCACCGCCGAGACCGGCCAACGCTCCCGGTTGATGCTGGACGTCGCCGGGTATCGAGCCCGACGGCGTGTCGAGCTCACCGAGCTTGCAGTCTCGACCGCCGAGGATGTCAAGGCAAACGGCGAGGCCGTGAAGATGCCGGCCATGAATCCGTTCGAGCGCAAGATCGTTCACGATGCGGTTGCGACCGTGTCCGGCATCGAATCGTCGAGCGAGGGCGAAGAACCACGTCGTCGTGTCGTCGTGAGTCCTCTGACCTGAGCCCAGGCTCGCCGGAACTGGGCAACTACAGCAACACACCCCCCAGGTCGACATGATCGCCTGTCTCCTCCCGTTGTCCCGTACCACTCACCTCATGGGTCGGCCAGCGGTCGTCGGCGGCGGATCCTCGGAACTGCGTCGCGAAGGAACCTTTGTGATATCGACCGGAAGTAGACGAGTCGTCCCCGGATCGTCGGAGGCGGCCTTCGAATCGCATGGTGAATCTTCCTCTCCGATCACCACAAGCTTCTCCGGGCAGGACATAGAGCCGGAACCGGAAGCCGCCGCGGTGGTCTTCGGTGCGCGCATCGCCCTGGCGCGCCGTTACATCGCGGCCTTGGCCTCCGACGGTGTTGTGCGCGGGCTGATCGGACCGCGTGAGGCGGGTCGGTTATGGAGCCGGCATGTGCTCAATTCGGCTGTGGTCGCCGAATTGCTGACGGCTGCTTGGACCGTCATCGACGTCGGTTCGGGTGCGGGTTTGCCGGGCATTCCGCTGGCAATAGCTCGACCGGACTGTCAATTCGTTCTGGTTGAGCCATTAGAACGACGAGTTATCTTCCTGCGCGAGGTGGTCGAGGCCTTGGAATTGGTCAATTGCCGGGTTATCCGAGGGCGCGCGGACCAGGTGATCGACGAATGTGGAGCCGCCGATGTGGTTACTTCCAGGGCGGTTGCGCCACTTGAGCGCCTCGCTTCCTGGTCGGCACCATTGTTGAGGGTAGGCGGAGAACTGTTGGCCTTGAAGGGATCGAGTGCCGCGGCAGAGATGCTGCGCGATGGGTCTGCTGTGGCATCACTGGGCCTGATCGACCTCGAGGTCGTTTCAGTGGGGAAAGATCTGGTCGAGCCTCAGACATTGGTGATACGAGGCCACCGCGTTTCGACATCGGGCAAGGCGAAAGGACGCAAATCCGTTGTCGGTGACGACAAAAGGGCGCGTCCGGCAAGACGACCGCGCAATATGTGACGTTCCTGCTTTCACCGGATATGACGATCCGCCTTCAGTCGCTTCTCGTAATTTCTTTCGAATTACAGCTTGTTACTCGCGGCGATGGGATGTGCCTCAACAATAGTGACGTGAAATCCCGTCGGAATTTCTGCTGGTGAGGTTCAAGCAAGCCCGGCTCGGCTTGATCTTGCTTCTTGAGTTACATCTCGACGGCGATACCGACTCTACCAAGTGCCGATGCGACGGCGCCCTACTCCTCTATTACGTCATCGTGACGATCGCGGTTCGACTTGTTGCCGGCCGCACCGGAGGCTCAAGGATGGGGTCACCGAGCCTGCTACTCCCCCACACGACATCGATTGGCCATACAGCTGTCCTCAGAGCCATGGTGTCGAAATAGGCGCCTTGACGGTCCACGACTCCGCTGACGGGGGCGGCGGAGCCGGTCAGGCACTCTGGGAAATCGCTGACTGGGAGCGCCGCAGGTGAAGGTTCGGATTTCTTGAAGGTTGGTGTTGCGCGGCCACAGCAGGGCTCAAAGCAGATCGGCCACCTTAACTATTCGACCGGTCGCGGCCGCCGGAAGTGAACGTATCGGCAGGTTCTCAGGTCCGTGATCCGTTCGGCGGTGCGAGGGTCGAGGTGCGCATTGGTATGCGATGCCATGCGGGTGTTGGACGGCCATGCGGTTTTTATCTGGCTCGGTTCTCGGCGGCCCCAGCTTCTGGGTACGGTGTAGGGGCGCACCGCGTTCACGACCGGATTCGGAATGTCGACGCCCCATCCGGCGCCCCTCCAAAGCTCAACTTCAGTTCTCTTCGGAGCGCGGCCGTCGAGTTTGTCCGCAGCTCGAAAGGCCGGAGTTAGGTTTCAAATTCTCACGGGAAAGGGGCCTCCTGAAGGCGGTCGGGACTATTCATCCCAACTGGCAATCGGACCGCACGAATTGCTCGAGTAGCCACCGCCTTGCCGTCGCGCAGCCGGTGATGGGCAGAAAGAGTTGCTCGCGCAATTCTCTTGACTGGACCTGTTGCGCATGAGGTAGGCCCGCTCGCTGGTTGGGCGGGCCGGCGACAAGAGCGATCGCCATGAGCAATGGCGCCAAGCTGTGGGCGCTGCGGCAACGGTGCGGTGCAGGTAACAGGTCGCTGAACAGCGGGTTTCGCGCGGTTTCCTTACGGTTTCGAAGTCGTTGTCTCCGTAGATCTGATTTGCCGAGCTAGGCGTCGCGTCACATCGATGGAAGCGCCGGGTTTTGCCTGTATAGGCATGGACGAGGGTTGTTTCACTGCCGTCGCAGGTACGAATGGGCATTGTTGGGACGAATAGTTTGATTCCTATTGTTGATAAAAGTCGTCCGCGCGGAGGCCAAGATGGATGCTGCGGTCGGGCTGCAATTCATTACCTGAAGTTGGCCGCGGTACCTGGAGCACACTTCTTTGGGGAACGCACGGAGGCGCACGCCCCGGCGCTGATTGAGCCAGACACCCGTGTTGACAGCTTGGACCGCAGGCAAACGACCGCAGCATCTCCCCCGGCGCCTCGCGGCGATGTGGTCGAAGTAGTTCAGTGTGTACATACGGGTAGGCGGCGCGGCGCGATCGACGAAACTCATCAGGTGGGTGTGCGACCGTCGATCTGCTCTGGCGAGGAGTTGAGGCGACAGTCATCGGACCATGCATGGCCGAAGCCCCGGCGGACGATAATGTCAGGAGCCGGTTCGCCAGCCGGGATGTTTCACGTGAAACGTCTTGAGTGTTGGCTGACCAGGTGGAGGATGGCAGCGATACGCGGGCTAGTGGGCGACCACGAGCGAGTCCTCGAAAATGGAGACCCGGCACTCAAATCCGAGCACGCTAACCGTCCCAGGGCGACTGCGGGTTCGGTGGCATCGCGGATCGCACGTCCCTCTGGCGGGGCCTCGTGCTTGGGAGGTCACTGCCAGACGGCTCCCCCCCCCGGCCTCTCGAGAGATCCTCCAAGACCGCTCCCCCACCCGGCCCCGGGGTTGCGCGTCCACATGTCCGTGATGCGCTTGTTTCACGTGAAACATGCGCCTACAGGGTTGGCGGCGCCAATGTCCCTCCGATCCTACCCGGCATTCCAAGTGACCTGGGGCGCATGAGCCGCATCCTGACCTCTCGACGATTCGCTGCCATTCCGTACGGCCCAGCTTTCCAGTGACCGGATAGAACCGTTCGGAACCGCGGCCCCGACTTGCACAAACCTGATGCGAATCCTCGGCCGGACTGGAACGGAGCAAGTCCACAGCGCGAACGGCGCAACCGATGTCCCGCGGTAGGACAAGGGAACCAAAACATCGTCTGGAATGTTTCACGTGAAACATCCGCCGGAACGCAACAGCATCAGTGGCGTCGCGTCGCATGGGGGAGTCGTCTGCCTCCATGCTGGCCCGAAGTGGTCCCGCAGTACCCCGCCAGTTGGGAGGACGAATGTGGACACTTGCAACCCCGTCGGCTCGATCGGCAGACAACGCATCGCGGTGCGATCGCTCGAGACCGTTGCAACCCGATCTCGGGTGCTTCACCACAACGTTCTGTGAGGTCCGTGGACTCCTGCACCGGCGATCGATACTCGGGCTGCATGCAAGGAAGTTGCATGAGTGAACATCTGCTTGGGAATCGAGACCGGCGCGAGTGGGCCACCAGACAGCTGGGTGGGTCAGTCGTCCGAGCTATCACTCGGCAACCTAAGACCATGCAGTCGTGCACTTCGGTTCACACAGTGGCCACGTCGATTCGGGGGTGCGAACTCGGAGACCGCGCTACCGGCCTGCGCAGGCGCCGGGTCACTGTCTGCACGACGGAAGCCCAAACGGTCGGTGACAAGGCGGTTCTTCATCGACAGCTACCGAAGTTTGTGGTTACGCCGCTTCTCATCGACGAATCGCGGCCGACATCGCCAGGACTGTTCCCCCGACTCACGTAGTCTCATTCTCGAGCCGGCTCGGCTCGGATAATTCCCACGGAAGACCGCAGTTCCACAGAGCCACAGTGAAGGAGGCCGAGTGACCTCGGACACCGATGTTTCACGTGAAACATTCGAGATCGATGACACTCCCATTGCGCGGGCGGCGAGACAGGCTCTGGACGTCCGCAGTGGCGACCTGACGATGCCGCGCCCACGCCGACGCCGCATCTTCAGCGTCGCGAACCAGAAAGGGGGAGTCGGAAAGACGACTACGACAGTCAACATCGCCGTCGCGTTAGCCCTGGCCGGACTCCATGTCCTGGTCATCGATTTAGATCCGCAGGGGAACGCCAGCACCGCTCTCGGTGTCGAGCGCACCACCGGTACGCCGTCCATCTACGAGGTCCTGATCGGCGAATACACTGCGGCGGAAGCCATCCAGACCTGCCCGGACGCGCCCCGTCTGGGTTGCATACCGGCCACGATCGATCTGGCCGGCGCAGAAATTGAGCTCGTGGGAATGGAGGAGCGCGAGACGCGCCTGAAACGGGCGATCGAGGGCGTCGACGCCGAGTTCGACTATGTCTTCATCGACTGTCCGCCGTCGCTGGGCCTCCTGACAGTGAATGCCATGGCCGCCACCAGCGAGGTTCTGATCCCGATCCAATGTGAGTACTACGCGCTCGAGGGTCTCGGCCAACTACTTCGGAACATCGATCTCGTCAAGCAGCACTTGAATCCGACCCTGGACGTCTCGACCATCCTGCTGACCATGTACGACGGCCGGACGAAGCTAGCGGATCAGGTGGCACAGGAAGTCCGCAGCCATTTCGGTGACCGGGTGCTTGCATCGGTCATCCCACGCTCGGTCAAGGTGTCCGAAGCCCCTGGCTTCGGCCAGTCCGTCATCACATATGACCCAGGCTCGCGGGGGGCGGTCAGCTATCTGGACGCAGCGCGAGAGATCGCCGCACGCGGAGCAAAGGAGCCTTCATGACCAGATCCAAGGGTGGTTTGGGTCGAGGTCTTGCCGCATTGATTCCCACCGGGCCGCAGACCAATGTGGTTTCCGATGTCTTCATGGGCGGATCCGACACGGCCGTCGAACCAGCAGCTCCGAAGGCGACGAAGACTTCGAGCAACCGTCGACAGTCGGGCGGCGGGTCCGAGTCCGAGGTTGACGCCGCGGGCCCGGCCGACACGACAGGCGAGGACGGTCCAACGGAGACCAAGAAGGTATCCGGCAGAGCCGGCGGCGGGGCGGGGTTAGCAGGCGAATCGGCAGTCTCACCGAGGAGCGGAACGGTGGCCGGACCGCGATACGAAGAGATCGCGATCGGAGAGATCCGTCCCAATCCACGGAACCCTAGGACCGTCTTCGATGAGGAGGCTCTTGACGAGTTGGCGCACTCGCTCCGAGAATTCGGCCTACTGCAGCCGATCGTCCTGCGTGAAGTCGCTGAGGGCTACGAATTGGTGATGGGGGAGCGACGCTGGCGCGCGGCTCAACGCGCCGGCCTGACGGTCATTCCCGCCATCATCCGCCGAACCGAAGATGCCGATTTGCTTCGTGACGCACTGCTCGAGAACATCCACCGCGCAAATCTCAACCCACTGGAAGAGGCTGCGGCCTATCAACAGCTGTTGCAGGAGTTCGGCGTAACCCAGGAGGAATTGGCCGTTCGGATCGGCCGAAGCCGCCCGGTCATATCGAACACGATCCGGCTGCTCAGGCTGCCGGTAGCAGTCCAGCGCCGGGTGGCGGCCGGTGTGCTTTCCGCGGGTCATGCCCGAGCGCTTTTGTCTCTCGACGAGCCGGGTGATCAGGAAGAGCTGGCCACCCGAGTAATTGCAGAGGGCTTGTCGGTGCGGGGCACCGAGGAGGCTGTCGTGCTGATGGCCCGGCGAACCATCAAGCCGAAGCGAGTCGTCTCCAAGAAGATGACCATGCCCAGCTTAACGGCTCTCGCCGACGATTTGTCCGACACCTTCGACACGCGAGTCAGGGTGGAATTGGGCCGACAGAAAGGCCGCATCATTGTCGAGTTTGCGACGGTTGACGATTTGGAGAGGATTGTCGAAATGATGGCGCCTGAGGCATCGAAAGCACTAAAGAAGCGCGGTAGCGCAGGCGAATAACGGCGGCCCTGATCTCACTTTAGGTGGCAGTCGAAATTTCGCGTGGCAGCCGGCTGTGGCCGTCGGAAGAATCGAAGATCTTCGAAAGTACTGCCCACCTTCCGTAGGTGGCAACCAAGGACCAATAAGTCACGGTGACGAAATGGCTCGATTGTCGGCCGGGAGCTCGATCGAGATCGACGAAACATTAAGGTACTCAACATGTTTCGGGAAGCTGGCAGAGAGACGCAAGCGCATCACCGCTAGCTGCGCTTCTTGGTACCCGCACGGCGGCTGGCCGGTTGTCAGTCAACAACTCACCAAGCGAAAGTGCATCAAGTAGGCCGTGGGTGTGGGTGGGTTGGCAGCGGAGCCGGCTTCAGGAAGGGGCCGGCTGTCGTTGGAAAGACGTTAAACTTGGGTGGACGAAACCAGATCCAGGCGCAGGAGGACAGTGGAACCCATCCGAATCTGGTTCAACCGCAATTATTCCACCACTGTTCATCTGACGAACATGGTGCGGCACAACGCAGATGGCGTTCCCGTCGTGGTGTTCGGATCTCACGTCGACACCGGCTCACCCATGTTGACCAATTGCGACCATCGATTGCCAGAGCCGTCCCGTACCGACGCGGACTTTGTCGACCAGGTGCTTGAACTCTGCTCTGCACACCGGATCGACGTGCTTGTACCCATGGCCGGTCAGTCGTTGATCGCACATCGTGCCGCTGAATTCGCCGCGGTCGGCACTGCGTTGATCTGTCCGTCTGCATCGGCGATCGACGTCCTCGCTGATAAGGCCGCGACGTACCTGGCGCTCCCGGGGAACTCATTCGTGCCACCATGGCGGCTCGTTCGATCCCTGGCAGAGTTCGACGAAGCGGCGGCCGAATTGGACTGCGAGTGGACGACCGACCGGCCCCTGGTGCTGAAGCCGACCATTGGGGTCGGTGCCGATGGTGTGCGGTTCTTGACGCGGAAAGCACTCGGTCTCGCCGGCCTTCTGGGGCCGGTCACCCGCGCCACCGATGTCGGTACGGTTCGAACGGCGTTGAGCGACGCCAACGACATCCCGCCGCTGCTACTGATGCCGTACCTCCCTGGGCCGGAGACCAGCGTCGACGTCCTTGCCCATCGGGGCCATACTGTAGCGGCCGTGCCGCGGTTGAAAATCGGCCGCCAGCGCGTCATCGGCGGGGACCCCGCGTTACTCGGACTGACCGAGGAGCTAGTGGAAAGATTCGATCTCGGCGGACTGGTCAACATTCAATTCCGGTCGTTCGGGGGCCGACCGGTGTTGTTGGAGATCAATGCCAGGCCGTCGGGAGGTTTATTCCAGACCGCATTGGCAGGAGTGAATCTCCCATGGGCGGCCGTGCAGATCGCGCTCGGCAATGAACCGGGGATTGTGCGTCCGCGACTGGGTGCGCAGTACGTCACGGTCCCGACTGCACTACCGTGGCCATCCAGCCGGCAACCGCTTCCGGCTTTGCCTGCCCCGAGATCGCGAGAAACGCTGCTGGCGGCGGCCGACTGAACACCATGTCCACCCGGCGACCGAATGCTATGTCCACCCGGCGACCGAATGCTACGTTCATCCGGCGGCTGAACGCTAGGTCCACCCGGTCTCCGAGGGTTGAGCACCAGACATTCATGACCGCGCCCGCGGGAGCAGTAATTCGGGGACGACGACCTCGGCGAATCAGTGACCGCCGGCTACGTCACCCCGGACCCGGTCGATCACGTGTTTGACGAACGTGTCCACCGAATCCAGCGTCTGCAGATAAGCCCAATAATTCGGGTGGGATCCAGACAGTTCCGTTGCGGCCCTTTGAATACGAGCAGCTTGAGCGTCCAGGACCGATCCCCATTGCGCGATGAGTTCGCGATCGACCACCAGTAGCTGCGCATCCCGCAACTTGAACCTGGTCGCCTTTGCAGCTCCATCAGGGTCGGCTCTGGTCTGGCGCAGGAGCCGCAGCCTTTCGGTCAGCGAGTCTGCTTCGGTCTGTGCCGAGGATAATTTGGCCCGCGCGGTCGCCAAGTGCGCTGCGGCGTCCTCGAGCTGGTCCCGATCTTGCGCAGATTGTGCCGCGGCGTACTCGGACCGCGCTTGTTCGAGCGATTTTCGTGCCCGGTCGTCGGCGCCGTTCAGGTCGGCCGAGCAAGCTGCCGAGAACTCACGCAGCAATGCAGAGCGGTTCGACGGCAGCGATTCCAGTCGTGTGACGACCGCTTCGATCCTGGTCTTGACGCTGCTCGTCGAGCTGTGCACGGTGGTTGCCAGTAGTCGAGCGGCAGTGATCTTGTCGCCGACGGATCCGGCCGCCGAATGGACCGCAGCAGCGGCATGGCGAATCTCGAGCGGCGAACCGACCGTTTCGGCAGTCTTGAGTGCGGACAGGGCCGCGACCAGCTCACCGGCCACCGACAACACGCTCGGAAAAGCGAACCCTTCCCGATCCGCCTCGGTCAATTTCGTTTCGGCGGCCACCGCAACTGCTCGGGCCTCCGCTGAGATCTGCGGAGTGGCGGCCCTGAGAGACTTGGCCTTCTCCAGATCGTCGGAATGGTTGCGGTAGAACGTGTCCACTGCTACGGCGGCGTCGGCCAGCAGCGAATGTACGGCGGTGAAGGCAGCTGCCGCCGCCGAGGGATCCACACCTGTCGGACGATCAGCGGAGTCCAGCAGCGAATGCGACTCTGCGGTGGCCAGATACTTGGCCGACGCTTCGAAGGCGCGTTGCTGGAGAGGCTCCCATTCTCGTGCCAGCGCCGAGCTTCCAAGGGCGCCTTCGGTGGCCGCATCGATGGCATCCCGGACATACGACTGCCGATTGTCCAGGTCGAGGAAAGCCGCTACAGCACCGTCCTGCGCGGCCTGTGCGGCTTGATCCTGGGGGCGCCGGGTAAGGCGTCCCGACCAGCTTCTGGACATCACCCCAAATCTTACGGCGGCGCCGGACGGGCGTCGCCCCGGTGAGTGGTGAGACGGCTGGGACGACAAGCGAGGTTGCGCTGGTCAGGAGCTCCAACAGAGCGGAGGGCTTCCAGGACAGCCTTCCCTTGAAGAGCCGGAATTCTGCCGTGTAGCGTTTCGTGCTACCGGTGCTTGTGGCGTGAGGTCCGGGAACTTCCGGGCGCGCTGCACGTTGCAGGAGTACCACAGGAGTACCACAGCGTTTCCGCTACGTCGGCGTTGTTCCGAAGTCGACGAAAGACAGCAGCGCCGAACGTGCGTTGCTCGCCGAATGATGTAAAAGGAGCCGGCAATGGGTGTGAGCCTGACCAAGGGTGGCAACGTCTCGCTGACGAAAGCTGCCCCGAATCTGACGTCCGTCATGGTGGGCCTGGGCTGGGATGCCCGAGCCACCACCGGAGTCGATTTCGACCTCGATGCGAGTGCGTTGGCTCTCGGCGAAGACCACAAGATCGTCTCCGATCAGCATTTCGTGTTCTTCAACAACTTGCGTTCCCCTGACGGGTCGATCGAGCACCAGGGCGACAACTTGACCGGCGAGGGTGAGGGCGACGACGAGCAGGTAAAGGTGGATCTGTCGGCGGTTCCGCCAACCATCGGGTCGGTGGTATTCGCGGTGTCGATCTATGAAGGCGACACCCGCCAGCAGTCCTTCGGGCAGGTACGCAACGCTTTCATCCGCGTCGTCAACAATGCCGACAATACCGAGCTCGCCCGCTACGACCTCACCGAGGATGCTTCCACGGAAACGGCGATGGTTTTCGGTGAGTTGTACCGAAACGGCGCCGAGTGGAAGTTCCGTGCGATCGGCCAGGGCTATGCCAGCGGACTGGCAGGAATCGCCAGAGATTTCGGCGTCAACATCTGATTCCCACCGTCCTCCCGCTGCCCCGATGACGCGCCGCTGGTTGACATCGGGGCAGCAGTCGCCTCGGACACCTGTCCGGCGCTGCCCGACATATTTCCAGCCACGACAGGAGTGGACGAGATGGCGATCGACTACACCCGACGTCGACCCAGTGAGCCCGACCCGGAGCCGAACAATGGGCCGTCGGACGCCATACCTTCCTGGTACACCCCACCGGACCAAGCGGAAGCTGTCGGGCAGCAGCCGGTCGTGCAGCCGCCCGTCCCGCAGCCGCCTGTGGCCGGCTACCAGCCCACCGCGGCTCTGGGCGGAAGCGCGGGTGCGGGAGCTGTCTCCTTGCAGAAGGTGACCCTGACCTCGTCGACACCTCAGGTGTCTTTGACGAAGTCAGGCGGGGCCACCGGCACGATCCGCATCAATCTCAACTGGTCGACCGGAAAGCAGAATGCGCCGGCCGGTGGTGGCTTCTTCAAGCGACTCGCAGTGGCCGCCACCAAGGGCATCGATCTGGACCTGGGTTGTCTGTACGAACTGTCAGATGGAACCAAAGGCGTCATCCAAGCGCTGGGAAACTCGTTCGGAGCGTTGACCGAGAAGCCCTGGATCATGCTGGACGGCGACGACCGAACCGGCGCCGTGACGACCGGCGAGAACATGTCCATCAACCTCGACCAACCGGGTCGATTCCGCCGGGTGCTGATATTTGCGATGATCTACGAGGGCGCCCCGAACTGGGCCACCGTAGACGGCGTCGTCACCCTGACGCCGATCAACGGTCCGCAGATCGAGGTGCGTCTGGATGCAACGAACCAGGCGGCCCGGATCTGCGCAGTGGCTCAGTTGGTGAATTCCGGAAGCGAACTCACGATCAAGCGTGAGGTTCAGTACATCAATGGCGGGCAGTCCGTCCTGGATCGTGCCTACGACTGGGGCTTGAACTGGTCGCCGGGCCGGAAGTGAGATTGCCCGGCCGGAAGTGAGATCGACGGAGCGGCGAGCGGGCGCCTGACGCCTGCTCGACGTTGCCGGCTGCGGTTGGTCGGTGACCGGCTCGCAGCGCTGACACCTGCTCGACGTTGCCGGCTGCGGTTGGTCGGAAGCCGGACGCCAACGGTGTCAGCCCCTGGAAATGGCCTGTTCGATGAGCTGGGCGTAGAGGACACCGAGATCTTCGCCGGCGGCGGTTACCGACATCGGCAACATCGAGGTCTCGGTCAGCCCGGGGGAGACATTGACCTCGAGGAACTGCACTCTGCCCTGCGCATCGATGATCGCATCGGTACGTGAAATATCCTGCAGGCCAAGCGCTCTGTGCGCGCCGATGGCAAGATCTGTCGCGGCCGCGGCTATCTCCGGCGACAGCCGGGCGGGGGTGTGATAGGTCGTCAGCCCGGCCGTATACCGCGATTCGTAGTCGAAGACCCCGCTGTCCGGAACGATCTCGACGGGCGGCAGCGCACGCGGGCCGTCCGCCCCGTCGATCACGGTGACGGCGATCTCGATGCCTTCGACGTACTGTTCGACCAGCACAACGTCGCCGTAGGCGAAGGCCTGGACCAGGGCACTGGGTACCTCGGCCGCGGCGGTCACCATGGTGGCTCCGAGTGCCGAGCCGCCCTGATGCGGCTTCAGCATCAGCGGCAAGCCGAGATGCTCTACCAGAGCGTCGATCAGCGCTGCAGCACCGAGGTCGCGAAACGTGTTGTGCGCCAGCGTCAGCCAGTTGGGTGTGACGAAACCTGCCCGTTGCACCAACGTTTTCGCGGTCGGCTTGTCCCAGGACAGCCGGCAGTCCCGCGAGCGGGTGCCGAGGTAGGGAACGCCGGCTAACTCCAGAACGCCTTGCACCGCGCCGTTCTCCCCGCGTCCCCCGTGCAACGCGATGATCGCTGCGTCCGGCTTGGTATTGATCAGCCATGGCAGCAGGGCGGCGTCCGCGTCGCGCACCGTCACCTCGAGCCCCTGCCTGCGAAGACTCTCGGTCAGTCGCGACCCCGAGCGAAGCGAAACCTCGCGCTCATGGGTGAGTCCGCCGGCGAGTACCACTACGTGGCGATCCGTCATGAATTCAAACTCCCTGGAATGGCAACGGTTCGGAAAAGCTCGAGCGGAATGAGTCGCGGCACGAATCAGTAGATGTCGGGAGCCGGTGACGACGGGCCACGGATCGCCCGATGCGCCGGTGCCGCGGCGCCAGGGCCGTAGACGCCGAACGTCCGCATCACGTCGAGTTCGCTCTCCAGCACGGATGCCAACCGGCGAACACCCTCCTCGATCCGCTCCGGGGTGGGAAAGCAGAAGGACAAGCGCATCTGCCTCGATCCAAGACCGTCCGCATAGAAGGCGGTTCCGGGTACGTAGGCGACCTGGGCGGTGACCGCTCGTGGCAGCATCGCCGCGGTGTCGAAACCCTCGGGCAACGTCACCCAGACGAAGAAACCGCCTTCCGGCTTCGTCCAGGTGGTGCCGGCCGGCATGTGGGTCTCGAGCGCCGAAATCATCGCGTCGCATCGCTCCGCATAGGTGTGCCGGTAAGCCTTCACCTGGCTTTGCCAATCGAAGTTGGCCAGATAACGGGAAACGATCATCTGGTTGAACACCGGCGGATTCAGAGTCGCACTTTCGTTGGCCAACACCAACTTCTCTCGGACGGCGTGCGGTGCCAATACCCACCCCACCCGCAGCCCAGGTGCGAAGGTTTTGGAGAACGAGCCGAGATAGATGACATTGTCGGCATCGTCGGCGCGAATGGCGCGCCGGATCTTGTCATCGAAACCGAGTAGCCCGTAGGGGTTGTCCTCGAGGATGGGAATGCCGGCCTCCCGGCAGATCCCGGCCAGTTCCAGTCGCCGCGAGTCGGACATGGTGACGCCGGCCGGATTGTGGAAATTCGGAATTGTGTACAGGAACTTGATCCGCTTTCCCGCCTCCCGACAGGTGAATATCGCCGCGGACACGGCGGCCGGAATCAGGCCGTCCTCGTCCATTTCGATATGCACGACGTTCGCCTGGTAAGAGGCAAAAGTAGTGAGGGCCCCGACGTAGGAAGGCGCCTCGCAGAGGATCACATCACCCGGATCGCAGAAGACGCGGGTGACGAGGTCGAGCGCCATCTGGGAGCCGATCGTGACGGTGACGTCATCTGGATGGGCACTGATGCCCTCGAGCGCCATCACCTGGCAGATCTGCTCGCGCAATGCGGCGATGCCCTGGCCGGACCCATACTGCAGGGCAACCAGACCGTCCTCGGATACCAGTTGGGCGGCTTCGGCGGCGAGGCTCTCCAGCGGAAGTGACTGGAGATAGGGCATTCCGCCGGCCAGCGACACAACTTCGGGACGGTTGGCCACCGCGAACAACGACCGGACTGCCGAAGCTCGCATGCCCGCAGTGCGCTGCGCATACAGGGGCATATGTCGGTCCAGGCTGTTCCCGGTCATGCGGCTCTTCCTCGCCTCTTCGCCGCCGCCGGCTGGTCGCCGAACGTGCACGGGTGGGATCGGGGCCGGGGCGGATCGCCTGATCTTACCGTCAGCACGGCACGGGCTGTGGTTCGTTCGACCCGCAGGACGGGGCGGATCCGGACTGCCGTGGCGCGATCCCGGTCCGGTTGAGATGCTTGGGCACATGACCAAACACCTCGAAGCGCCGTTCAATCTGGACAAGTGGGAGGGCATCTCGAACGATACGGTCCCCGGTGGACCGGACAGCGGAGTCGTCGAACTGGCGAAGACCTACACCGGTCCCGAACTGGTGGCCGCCGCCACCGGGCACGCTCTCACCACCCGGGGCGAACGCGGTGCGTCCTACGTGGCCCAGGAACGGATCGTCGGGGCGTTGGAGGGCGCGGAAGGTTCGTTCGTGCTCGAACACCGGGCTTCGATGGGTGAGGGATTTCCGACCCTGAGCGACGCCGCCGTGGTGCCAGGGTCAGGAACCGGCGCATTGGCTGCGTTGTCCGGCACGGGTCTGGTGGAGCACGGACTGTTGATCCTGGATTATGAATTGTGAGCCCCGCTCACCGCTCTCGATGGGACCGGCGGTCTTCGGCCCGGCCGGCGGAACAGGCCTGGGACAGCCATGACGGTGATCCTTGTGACGGTGGAGGGCGTGCGACGGTGGGTTCCTATGACGGTGAGTTCCTATGACGGAGCGGTCCTTGTGACGGTGTGGTCAGCATGACGGTGTGGATCTGCCGTGCCTGCGGCGTCGAACACGCCAACACCTCTCGACCACCGGCGCGCTGTGCGATCTGCAGCGACGAGCGGCAGTATGTCCCGCCGCAGGGCCAACTCTGGACCTCCGCCAAAGAGCTGACCGCCGATCACACGGGAGCCTTCACCGAGCTGGAGCCGGATCTGTTCGCCCTGCGGGTCACTCCGTCGTTCGGCATCGGGCAGCGCGGGCTGCTGATCCGGACGCCCGCGGGCAATGTGCTCTGGGAGCCACCGGGTTTCCTCGACCAGCAGATGATCAACGCGGCGTCCGATCTGGGCGGCATCGCGGCGATAGCTTCGAGTCATCCGCACCTCGTCGGGGCCTCCATTTCCTGGAGCAAGGCGTTCGAGGGTGCACCGGTGTACTACGGTCAAGCCGACCGACGATGGATCCGACGCCCGGACGACGTCATCCGATTGTGGAGCGGCGCAGTGGAAGTCGTGCCCGGGCTTCGGATGGTTCAGTGCGGAGGGCACTTTCCCGGCAGCTCGGTCCTGCATTGGCCGGCCGGTGCCGACGGACGCGGGGTGCTGCTGGTGGGCGACACGATGATGGTCAACAACGATTTGGCGCACGTGTCATTCATGCGGAGCTACCCGAATCTGATCCCGCTGCCCGAGCGGTTGGTGCGCCGGATCGCCGCCGCGGTGGAGCCTTTGACGTTCGACCGGATCTATGGCGCTTTCGACGGCTCGGTGATCGACAGTGGGGGAGCGGACGTCGTCCGGGAATCGGCGCGACGATACATCGGCTGGATCCGGGACGAGATCCGTGATCCCGACGAGTGATCGGGCTGCGCGGCCGAGACGGAAAGTTTCGTCCAGGCCGCGTCACCCGTCGCGTCAGGCCTTCTCGACCGGAATCTGCAGTTCGGTCACACCGTTGTCGGCATTCTCCGGGTCGTAGTCGAGGTAGACCTCGCGAGCGAAGCCGTTGCTGCGATAGCCGTTTGCCTCGATCCAACGCCCCAGTTCCTGATAGCTGGCTTCGACGTGATCCATCGAACCGGAATGGATGAGGGTGGCGGCAGTGGGCACATTCGGGAGTTCGACGATGTGAAAAAGTTTTTCCGACAAGGGTTTTGCACCGACCATGATTCCGGCGTGGATGATCACGGAGTCATCCCGCTCGTTTGGTTCGTAGTACGCGATCCCGTAGCCGGTCGGTTGGATGCTCGCAGCCGACAGGTTCTGCATCAGTCGCGGATAGAGCGCCTGGATCACTGGGCCGATGGCGGCGGTCTCGAACGTTGCTGCAGTTGCGGTCATCTCGGCGACCCGGACCGGATCGACCGGTTTCAGAATGACGTCCTTGGTACTCATGGTGCCCTCACTTTCGATGATGCGGAGTCTCGCCTCGACTCCGGTCAACCTGGCCGCATCGGCTTGCAGTTGGGCCTGCAAATCGACTCGACGCAAACGCAGCATGCCCCGTAGCTCGGCCGCCTCGAGCCTGTCCTCGAGAATCGAACGCACCTGCGCGAGGGTGAATCCGAGGTCCTTGAGGGCGAGCACGCGGTTGAGTCGGGACAACTGCTCCGCGTTGTAGAGGCGGTAGCCGTTGACCGGGTCGACCGCGGCCGGGCTCAGGACGCCGATGCTGTCGTAATGACGCAGCATGCGGATCGAGACCCGACCGAGGCCGGCGAAATCTCCGATGGTGAACATGACGCCTCCTACTGTCGGGCCTGACACGGTGTGAGGGTCAAGGCCGACCCACCTGGTCGACCGGCAACGGCCCGGAGCTCAGCACTGTCCGGATCGCGAAAGTGCTGCGAGCGTCGTTGACGGCATCGATCGCGAGGATCCGGTCGAGCAGCAGCAACTCGTACTCGGCCAGGCTCGGCACCACTGCCTCTACCAGGAAGTCGGCTTCGCCCGAGACGACGTAGCAGGCCACGACGGCCGGAATGGCAGTCAGGGCCGACTCGATGCGCCGAGAGGTTTCCCGAGAGTGTTGGTTGACCTTCAGGGAGATGAACACCGTGAGCCCGAGCCCAACCCGCTGGCGATCCAATTCGGCCCGGTACCGAGCGATCAGTCCGTCCGCTTCGAGCGCCTTGGTACGTCGCAGACACGAGGACGGAGACAGGCCCACTGCATCAGCCAGGTCGACGTTGGCGATTCGGCCGTCTGCCTGCAGGCGGGCGAGGATGGCGCGATCGGTCTTGTCGTGCGCGATGTCCGGCATGAATGTGACCATATCGCTCGTCGATGAGAATTTTCGTGCGTTGGAAGGAGTTTTAGGTGGCACATTCAGCATCGCGTGCCGGCCCATTTCGGTCATGCTGACGTCATGCCAGGTTCGCAGCAGCTGACCACCTCCCGAGCCACCGCTCTCTACATCGGAGCCCTGCTGGGCCCGAGCCTGCTGCTGCTGCCGGGCCTGGCCGCGTCGTTGGCCGGACCCGCTTCGATTCTTGCTTGGGTCGGCCTCCTGCTTCTGTCGGCGATGTTGGCCCGGGTGTTCACCGCGCTGGGCACGCGGTTCCCAGCGGGCAACGGAGTGGTCGCCTACACAACGGCGGGCCTTGGTGTGCGGTCCGGCAAAGCGGTGGCGTGGTGCTTCGTCTCGGGCGTGGTGTTCGGGGCGCCGGTGGTGTGTTTGATCGGTGGGATTTACGTCGCGGTGCTGTTCGGCGGCGGCAAGGCGATCGGCGTTGCGGTGGCCGCTCTGTTGTTGGTGGTTGTGGTTGCGCTCACCCTCTCCGGAGCGCGCGCAAGCTCTTCGGTGCAGCTCGCCCTGGTGGTGCTGCTCGTCGTCCTGGTCGCCGGTGCGGTCGTCGGTTCCGCCCATGCCGCGGATGCGCGAAATTGGCATCCCTTCACGCCGCACGGCTGGTCTGCCGTCGGAAGTGCGGCGTCGGTGCTGATGCTCTCGTTCGTCGGCTGGGAGGCGATCGCCCCGATGGTGTCCCGGCTGGCCGACCCGAAGCGGCAGCTCCCACGAGTCATCACGATCGCTTTCGCCGCGACGACGGTGCTCTATCTCGCGCTGGCAGTGTCGACGGTGGCGGTACTCGGTTCCCGCGCGGGCACCGCAGTGCCGCTCAGTGACCTTCTGCGGGTCGCCATCGGGAAAGCCGGCCCGGCGATTGCGGCCCTCGCCGCGCTCGCTCTCACGTTGGCCGCCACCAATGCCTACCTTTCCGGAGCCGCGGCATTGATCGCCCAATTGCGCGCACCCGTCCGACGCTCGCCGAGCAAGGCAACCGCAGAACCCGATCGACCTGGCGCGCTGCGGGGCCGCGACTATCGCCTGCAGTTCGCCATAGCTGCCGTCGGGCTCGGGATGCTGGCGGCGGTGGCAGCCGGGATCGTGAACACCGCGGAGCTCGTCGCCGTTCCGACGACCCTGTTCGTCACGGTCTACCTCGGCAGCACGGCGGCCGCGGCCCGGATTCTGAGCGGCGGGACCCGCGTCCTGGCCGCGATGGCCTGTGTGGCGGTCGCCTTCGTTCTACTGTTCGCCGGATGGTCGTTGCTGGCCGCCGTTGTGGTGATCGCCGCCGCGATGCTGCGCCGGCCGGAGTTGCCGACAGGGCACTCCGACGGACTTGCGGTTCGGCGGTGCTGAGGTTCGGCGGTGCTGGGGGTTCGGCGGAACTCAGGGAGCGGCGGGAACCGGCTCCGCGACGGGCTCACTGACCCGAGCCGCGGGTTGTGCGTTCCCTTCAGGCGTTGTGCCCTTTCCGGGCCGCCCGTTTCGCCGTCGGGTCAGCCGCAGCATGACCAGCCGCGCGCCGACGATCCCGGCCAGCAGTATCAACGAGGCCAAGCTGTCGAACCACCAGTGGTTGCCGGTCGCAGTGATGACGTACAGGGTGAATAGCGGGTGCAGCAGGATGAGATAACGCCACTTGCCCACGCCGGCCCAGACGACCGCCGCGGCCACCATGACGGCCCAACCGATGTGTACCGATGGCATGGCGAGCAGCGCCTGCGCACTGAAGTCGGCATTGGCGTACACGGACTGTCCGTAGCGCTCGCCGATGTCGAAGAATCCCAGCGTAGGCATCAATCTGGGCGGAGCGACCGCGACGAGTTGGACGATCAGTGCGAGACCGGTGAATACGGCGAGGATCGTTCGGACCGGCGAATATCTCTCGCGGTGGCGCCAGAAAAGCCAGAACAGCATCACTCCGGTACTACTGAGATGCATGACCGCGTAGTACAGGTTGGCCCACTGCCCGGCCAACGGGTGGTCGACCAATGTCAGTTGAAGCGACCGTTCGTTCGGCAGACCGACGAACCGCTCCGCGTCGTTGATCCAACGGCCACGGTCGAAAGCCGCCGCGGTGCTGTGTTGGGACAGCTGGCCCGCCCGTTGCCACAGCCCGAACAACAGCGCGACGATGCCGGCTTCTTTGAGGAACGGCGCAACTCTGCGGGCCCATGGTGCGCCGGATCGAACCAGCGCGAGCGTGATTGCGAAGAGCACCACCGCCAAGGCCGCCGACTGCCACCAATTCAGCGTCGCGGTCGGTGGATGGGGCACGAACGAACCATAACTCGCGAGGGACCTGGCCGAGGGCACAGCGACCGTGTCAAGCGATCGGGTGGTGGGACCGGCTTGGCCGACCGGATTCGGGCAACTGCGCTTGGGGGACCGGGTGGGCCGCCCGAGCGGGCTCAGGGCTCGATCGACCGGGTCGGGGTTCAGGCAGTCAGCACGATCTTGCCACTGCGGCCCGGAACGGCGCTCGCGTCTGCTGCGGCACCGGCGTCGGCCAGGTCAAATTTCGCCTCCACCGGCAGTCGCAAATCTCCGGCAAGAGCGAGACCGATCAGTTCGCCCACCATCCGCGCGGTGTCCTTGGCATTGGTGTTTTTCATCCGCTCGGAACCCCAGAAGCCTTTCACCGTGGTCTGTTTGAACAACAGATTGTCGACGCCGATCTGCAGCGGTTTCCCGGACATCGAGCCGAACGACATCAGCAGGCCGCCCGGAGCCACGGTATCCAGGATGTCGTTGGCAGCGGTCCCGCCGATCGAGTCCACTGCCCGCACGATCGGTGCATCCGCGGTCAGTTCCTGAACCCTTGCCCGCCAGCCTTCCTGCTCGGTCGAGACGGCATTCGAGATGCCTAGGGCAGCCAACTCTGCAACACCCCGATCCCGCCGGACCAGATTCACCACGTTCACCCCTCGGGCCTTCGCGAGCATTGCGACTGTTTTCCCCACGGCGCCATTGGCGGTGTTCTGGATCATCCACTGCCCTGCTCGAAGGTCGAGATCCTCCAGCAGCGCCATGGCGGACATCGGCATGGCGACCAGCTGACAGGCGACCTCGTCGGGCATCGCATCGGGAATCTGGATCAGTCTGGCGGCGGCAGCCAGGAAGTACTCCGCCCAGGTGGACGTGGCTCCCCCGATCGTCACCCGCTGACCGATCTGGACACCGGAAACTTCCGCACCCACAGCGTCGATGACGCCGGCGGCCTCTGTGCCCGGTACGGCGGGGAGTTTCGGTTTGTACCCGTAGACCCCTCGGACGATGGCGAGGTCATGGTTGTGGATGGGTGACATCGTCATCCGGACCCGCACCTGTCCTGCTGCCGGTTCCGGAGTCGGCCGCTCGCCCAGGGTCAGTACATCGCCGGGCCGGCCGAAGGATTCGATGACAACGCTGCGCATTGAGGCTTCCGTTCTCCAGTGATGATTCGCTGCTGCCGGCCGCTGCCGAGCACCAGGCGGGGCATGATGAAAAACTAGCTCACCTAGCTACGGTGAGGCCTACCACCCGCAGGCTCACGACTGCGGCACATCAGCGGTCGCCGCTGCGGATGGGCCCACAAGTCACGACGACGGCCGTCTTTATGTATTGCACATTCACGATTTGTGCACTACATTAGTAGAATGGCGATCACCTGGTCCGACAGTGCCGACAAGCACAAGGTGCCGAGGGATGATGCGCTGTACGCGATCATGAATTCCTACTTCCACCGCGGCGGATTCGACGAACCGAGGGTTCCGGGCGGGGTCCGGCCGGACCTGTTCATCGGGCCGCCCCGGCAGCTGGGGGGACCGTTGTTGGAAGTGATGGTGGAGATGTTGCCGCCCCGCGGGGTGCACGTCTTCCACGTGATGCTGGCCCGTCCGAAGCACTTGGCGTTGATGGAGGAGCAGGGATGAGAACCGATGAGGAGTACCAGGCAGCGGCCGATTGGGCCGAGCACAAGATGGATTTGAGCAAGGCCACCGGGGGCACGGTGCTGCACGGCGCTGCAGCTGCGGCGCACGGTCGGCAGATGTTGGAGCAGGCCGCCGGCGGCGCCGCCGAGCTGGATCGGATGGTCCGGGGCCGACCCAGCATCGACCCGGACGCCGGGCCGGGGGAGCACTCCGCGACCCGGCAGGTTCGGTTGCCTGCCGCAACCAACCAGCAGCTCGACGCGCTCGCCACAGAACAGGGACGCACCGCCAGCGCCATCATGCGAGACGCGCTAACCGACTACTTCGCGGCCCACCGCGCCGGCTGATTCACACCGCTCCGCGCCGGTGCAGTGCCGTTGCCGGTAAAGCGGGAGCGTCTCGCTTTTCCAGGGGACTCGGACGGCGATGCTCAAGACCTGCTGATGCAGCGCCACGTCATCGAACGCGTCGCCGATCACAACGTGGGTGGCCACCGCGTCATACCAATGCCCAGCGACGCAGCAGGCCGTTGACCGACCAGCGACCGGCTGCGCGGCGATCCGGGAAGGGTCAAGGTGGGTGACCATGTTCATGATCGCGGTGGTCGCCTCCGCGGTCGTCGCGGTCTGCAGAATGCTTTCCGCAATGGCCAGGTCGGTGTCCCGCAGCCACCGCACCAGATCTTCGATGTCCTTGGATCGGTCCGTCGCCGCGGCTTCTGCACGCTCGGCTCGATTGTTCATTCTCCGCCGCCCAGCGTGTGACGATGTCAGCGCGGCCCGTCCCCTGGGCCGAACGGGCTCGCGCGAGGGGAGCACGGCTTGACGAGTGTCCTGTTCACGGGTGGTCTCCTGTGGAGTCCGGCCGATTGGCCCGCACCTCGGGCGGCGGAATTACTGGCCACCGACGGCCGAATCGCAGCCGTTGGAGCGGATCTCGAGGTTCCAGCGAACACGGAGCGGGTGGAGCTGCGTGGCGGCACCCTGCTGCCGGCGTTCGCCGATGGGCACGCCCATCCGTTGCAGGCCGGGTTGGAAGCCCGATACGCGCCGGTGCGTGGAGGCAGCATCGAGGCCATCCTGGATGGGGTCCAGGGCTGGGCGGCGGACCACCCGCAGGCGTCGTGGGTCTACGGCGGTGGGTTCGACCTCTCGCTGGCCACCGACGGGGTATTCGACGCACACTGGCTCGACGCGATCATTCCCGACCGACCAGTTGTGTTGCACGGCAGCGACTATCACACCGTTTGGTGCAACTCCGAAGCGCTCCGACTGGCCGGCATCACGGCCGGTACGCCGGACCCGCATGACGGGCAGATCGTTCGTCGATCCGACGGCAGCCCGGTCGGAACCCTGCGCGAGTGGGGCGCAACGGGTCCGATCTTCGAGGTGATGCCGGCGCCCGAGGGTGACCTACAGCTGCGGGCGATCGATGACGCCACCGCGCAGTGTGCGGCGGCAGGCATCACCTGGATCCAGGATGCGTGGGTCGATCCGCCGGACGTCGACACCTACCTGAGCGCCGCGGCAGCGGGCCGATTGCACGTCGGCGTCAACCTCGCCCTACGAGCCGATCCAGCCTGCTGGCGCGACCAGCCGGATGAGTTCCGGCGCTTACGCGACAAGGTCGCCCAGGTATCAGGGGTGGGGCAGCATTCGGGGGTGGGGCCGCCTTTCGGGACGGGGCGGGTTTCCCGGGTCGGGCAGATTTCTCCAGCCGGGCAGGTTTCTCAGGCCGGACAACCGAGGCTCACCGCCAACACGGTCAAGTTCTTCGTGGACGGGGTGATCGAGTCAGGCACCGCGTCGATGCTGGAGCCGTACGTGGACTGCGCCCACAGCCACGGTGTGCCGAATTGGGATCGTCGGGAGCTGGATGCTGCGGTCGCCGCCTTCTCGGCCGCCGGCTTCCAGGTGCACCTGCACGCCATCGGCGACGCGGCCATCCGCGATGCGCTCGGCGCCATCGAGCAGTCGATCGACGTCATCCGCCGCCTGGATCTGCGCCCCGTCATCGCCCATCTGCAGGTGATCGACCCGACTGATCTCGGTCGGTTCGCCGCCCTCGGTGTCATCGCCTGCTTCCAGCCGCTGTGGGCGCAGCCGGACCCGCTACAGGAGATCCTGACCACTCCGCGAATCGGTTCCGAACGCGCAGCCCTGCAGTATCCGATCGGTTCGCTGGTGGCTGGGAACGCCGCCGTGAGCTTCGGCAGCGACTGGCCGGTCACCGAACTGTCCCCCCTGGAGGGAATTGCCACGGCGGTCACCAGACAGACGCCGGACGGATCACCTGTCGGGGGCTGGTATCCGAAGGAGCGACTGAACCTACGCGAGGCCCTTGCGGCTTACACGAGAGGTGTTGCGATGCAAGGTTTCCGAGACCATGCCGGCCGACTGGCCGTGGACCACGCGGCGGACCTGGTCTGGCTGAGCGCCGACCTGACCGCCGCTCCTGCGAGCCGGGTTCGGTCTGCGTCGGTTCGGGGCACCTGGTTGGGTGGGGTGCGGATCCACTGATTGCACCAGGAGCACTCCGAGGGGTCGATGCGAGCCTGACAGGTCCGTCCCGCCGGTTCTCGGCCTGGGGTCCACACCGGGTTCTTCGCGGCTGGTGCTCGCTCCGGTGGTTCTGGCCCCGCTGGTTTTCGGCTGGGGGTGCGGAGCCATTTACTCTTCAGTGGACGGAGCCTTCGCGCCCTCGGCGCGGACGTGATGCGTACAGGGCCTCACCCAAGCGCGAACCGGAACCGCGAGACGGAACCGCGAAACTCAAGCACGAGACGGAACCGCGAAACAGAAGCGCGAGACGGACGGAGACGACGCCGGTGAACCGAGCCTTGGTGCCGTTATCCATCTCCTCCGTCGGTGACCTGCCGGAACGGTGCCGTTCCTGTGTGAACTGGGAGCTGCCGTCGTCGGCGGTGGCAACGCTCGACCCCGGGCAAGCCGGTTTCGAGAAAGAAGTCTGGCTGTCCGGAGTGATGTTGACCTGGGGCTCCGCCGGTCAGATCGTGACAGTCGACGACAAGCCGGCCGGCTTCGCGCTCTACGCGCCACCGACCGCGGTGCCGGGAGCATCCACCTTTCCGACCGGCCCGGTGTCACCCGACGCAGTGCTGTTGACCACCGCCCGCATCCTGCCGGAGTTCCGCGGCCAGGGATTGGCGAGGTTTCTGATGAATGGTGTGCTCAGTGCGCTGACCAGTCGCGGGGTGCGGGCGATCGAGTTGTTCGGCCTGGAGGACGGTCCGGCGGATTCTTCGAAGAATCGGGCTTTCGGCCGATCCGGCGGGCGAGGACCTGATGAAGTGCCGCAGTGTCTGTTGCCGGCCGAGTTCGCCAGGGCGGTGGGATTTACCGACATTGCGCCGCACCGCCGCTATCCGCGGCTGCGTTTCGAACTGGCCGCGGGCATCGGCTGGAAGGCCGAAGTGGAATCGGCACTGGAGAAGTTGTTCACCGTCATCACCATTCCAGCACCCAAGGTCGCCGAGCCCGCTCTGGTCTGACGCTCGGTTCCAGTCTTCGACAGTCTTCGACAGCCCCCGTCGTCGACGCTTGAGGATGTACTGCTTGTCCTGACTCGTGCTCCTGCGCGCAGAAGGTCAGCCGGTCGCGGCTCCGAGCAGAAGTTCGGCCACCTCTCGGGCACCCACTGCCGCGTCCCGGTCATGATCCAGGTAGGCCGCGTTCATGGCGCCGTCGTACAGCAGTACCAGCTTGGCGGCCAAAGCGTCCGGATGACGAGCGTCGGCAGCGGTAGCGAGGTCGAGGAAAAGCTTCCGTACCCAGGACCGCGAACTGTCGCACACTTCGGCGACGGAGCTGCCTTCGGTCACTTCGGAGCTGGCCCGCACGAACGCACAGCCGCGGAATGTCGGCTCCGCGAGTATTTCCCCGAGGATGTCGAAGACCCCGAGCAGCTTCTCACCAGGGGTGTCGTACCGGACGAGCTTGCTGGTGATGCGTTCCTGCCGGGCGCTCTTGCGGGCGGTCAGATACGCCTTGATCAGCTCGTCCTTGCTGCCAAAAGTGTTGTACAGCGTGGCCTTCGCCACCCCGGCGCGCTCGATGACGCGATCGATTCCGACGGTGTGCAGACCCTCCTCGTAGAACAGCTCATCGGCCGCGACCAGAAGCCGGTCGCGGGCGGTGAGTCGTTCGGTGGTACTCAAAATCATGCCTTGACAATAGCAGACAGATCTGTCTAGTGTCGATGAAGTAGACAGACCGATCTACTCAAATGAAATGAAATTGGAGTATCGATGTCACACTCCCCGGTTCCCCTCCCCTCGAATGCGCCGGGCCAGAAGTTCCGGCTGCCGGACTCCATGGCCTTCTATCTCCAGGGTTCCATCGTGGTCTTCTTCCTTGCCGGCTCCAGCGCCCCCACACCGCTCTATCCGACCTACCAGAGTCAATGGGGTTTTTCGGCAATAACCACCACGATCGTGTTCGGTGTCTACGCCGTCGCGGTGCTGGTAGCGCTTCTGGTGGTGGGGTCGTTGTCCGACTTCATCGGACGCCGCCCGATCCTGCTCGTGGCGATCGTCGTACAGGCGCTGTCGATGCTGGCTTTCGCGGCCGCGACAGGTGTCGGGGAACTGATGGTGATCCGCGTCGTGCAGGGCTTGGCGACGGGATCTGCAGTGGCTGCGGTCGGCGCCGGCCTGCTCGATCTGGACCGAACGAAGGGAACGCTCGCCAATTCCGTCGCAGCCCCCATCGGCACCGCTCTGGGCGCGCTCGGATCGGGCTTGCTCGTGCAATATCTACCCGCGCCGACGCACCTGGTGTACCTGGTGCTGTCAGTGATCTTCGTGCTGCAGGGAATCGGGGTGGCCTTCATGCGGGAAACCGCGTCTCCACGTTCCGGTGCGCTCTCCTCACTCCGGATAACGCTGGAACTGCCCTCGGCGATTCGCAAGCCGATGCTGGTAGTCGCGCCGGCCCTGATTGCCATCTGGGCTCTGCTCGGCTTCTACGGATCACTCGCCCCGGCAGTTGTCCGAAACCTGATCGGGCACAATTCTGCCCTGCTGGGCGGTCTCGCCCTGTTCGCGGTGTCAGCCTCTGGAGCGGCCTCCGTCGTGCTCTTCCGCAATCGGCCCCCGCGGTCGGCGATGTTCGCCGGGGTCACCGGACTGATGCTCGGGGTGGCCATCACGCTGCTGGCGACTGATCGCTCCTCGACCACCGAATTCTTTCTCGGGACCGTCATCGCGGGTATCGGCTTCGGCGCCGGGTTCCACGGCGCGATCCGCAGCATCGTTGCAGTGGCTCGGCCGCACGAGCGCGCCGGTGTGCTGTCTATTCTCTATGTCGTTTCTTACCTCGCCATGGGCCTGCCCGCGGTGATCGCCGGGTTCTTGGTAGTGCACGGCGGAGGCGTGGCCGCGACGGCTCGGGACTACGGGATCGCAGTGATCGTTGTGGCAGCGCTCGCCCTGCTCGGCCTGACGCTTGCGCGGCCGCCGGTGGTTGCTCGGTCATCGGTCTCGCCGGCGTTTGCCCCAGTTCCGCAAAGCGTGAGCGCCGTCGGTGGCGACGCCTGTGAGCCGATCTGATTCGCGCGTAATTCCGGGGTCGACTTCCTTACCGCAGTGGCGGAAGTGAAGTCCAAGGCCCCTACACGGGGCCAACCACGACCAACGGGAGCGCACGGTGGACTCGGGACGACGGTGGACCCGGAACGACGGTGGACCCGGGACGACGGTGGACCCGGAGCACCCTGCCGCAGCGTGTTGCGGGCGAAATTGGATGACCGAGGGACTTCCGGTACCGCACAATCGGCGGATGACAAGCACTGGACCGCCCGGTCGACGTTTGACTTTGATCTTCGATGCCGACGACACGCTGTGGGAGAACAATGCCCTGTTCGAGCGGGTGGTAGAGGACTATCTGGATTGGCTCGCCCACCCGACGATGGACCGCACGGAATTACGCTCGATCGTGGACGACGTCGAGGCAGCGAACATCGCAGACAATGGGTATGGCGCGAAAGCGTTTCTGCGAAATTTGGCGATCACCTTCGAGAAGTTGAGTAGCCGGACCGCCACCGCCGAGGAAGTCCGTCAGATCGAGAACCTCGCGGAAGCGTTGCTGCATCATGACATCGAACTCATGCCGGGCGTCGTCGAGGTCCTCGAGCAGTTGCGTGCTCGACACGACCTGTATCTGCTGACCAAGGGAGCGCCGGATGAGCAGCGTCGGAAGATCGACGCGTCCGGATTGGCTTGCTATTTCTCCGAGATCCACGTCGTTCCGGAAAAAGACGAAGCGGTGTATCGCGCTCTCGCGGTCCGGCATCACCTCGACCGCGAGGTCACTTGGATGATCGGCAATTCCCCAAAATCGGACATCCTTCCCGCACGAGCCGCCGGCCTGAATGCGGTGTTCATCCCGCACCGACTCACCTGGGTGCTCGAGCGGGCCGAAATAGATCACACCGACGAAAAAGTCCTGGTGCTCGATTCCTTCTCGGGCCTGCTCGACCACTTCTGAACGACCAGCGAACCGAACGCTCCTCGACCACTTGTGGTTCGACCACCGCGAATCGACCATCTTTGGTGGACGTGACGAGTGGCGACCGACCCTCGACGGACGCGCACACCGCAAGGTGCCGGAGATAATTCTTCGGTGACGAACCCCGACGTAACGAACACCGACATCCCGACCAGGCGAATCGTCTCCCTGGCCGCATCGGCCTTCGTGGTGCTGGCCGCGGAGCCGTTGTTCCTGCTGGTCGACACGGCCGTGATCGGGCACCTCGGGCAGGTCCCGTTGGCCGCACTGGGCGCCGGCGGGACTGTGATGACGCTGCTCGCTCTGGTCGGCACGTCCTTGGAGTACGGCACGACCGGCCGAGCCGCACGGTTCTTCGGTGCCGGTCGAAGGGATGCCGCCGTGAACGAGGGAGTGCAGGCGTCCTGGTTGGCGATCATTCTGGGCGTCATCGCCGTCGGCGTCGGCGAGTTGGTGGCGGGACCGCTCACTCGCCTCATAGTCGGCAGCGATGGGCCGGTCGCTGCCGCCGCGAACTCGTGGTTGCGGATCGCCATCCTCGGGCTGCCAGGGGTACTGCTGGTGCTGGCCGGCAACGGATGGCTGCGCGGTGTGCAGGACGCCCGTACTCCGGTCGTGATCGTCGTGACGGCCAACACGTTTTCCGCGATCGCGTCGCCGTTGCTGGTCTACCCCCTCGGGTTGGGACTGGAGGGTTCGGCGATCGCCAACGTAGCGGCCCAGTGGGCGGGCGGCGGGCTGTGCGTGCTTGCGCTGCGCCGCCAGCACGTGCCCAGTCGGCCGCAATGGGCGGTGATGGGCAAACAGCTGGTGATCAGTAGGGATCTGGTGCTCCGGGCCTCGGCGTTCCAGGCCTCGTACCTGACAGCGGCCGGTGTGGCCGGCCGGATGGGTCCGGCGCAGCTTGCGGCGCATCAGATCGGCATGCAGTTGTGGAACTTCACCGCGCTGCTGCTCGACTCATTCGCCATCGCGGCCCAATCGCTGGTCGGGGCGTCCCTCGGCAGCGGAGACGTGCATGCGGCGAAAAGCACAGCCTGGCGGGTCAGCAGGTACGGTCTGGCCGCCGGCGTGGTGTTCGCGACGATTGCTGCGGCCGGCTGGTTCGTCATCCCGTTGGTATTCAGCTCGGATCCGGCAGTTGCGCACCAGGCACATCTGCTGTGGCCATGGCTGGTGGCGATGATGCCGGTCGGCGGAATCCTGTTCGCCCTTGACGGTGTTTTGATCGGCGCCGGCGACAACAGCTTCCTGCGGACCGTCACTCTCGTCTCGGCGCTGCTCGGATACATTCCGCTTGCCCTGTGTGCGCTGATCTTCGGCTGGGGCATCGGCGGCGTCTGGGCCGGCTTGGCCGCATTCATCCTGTTGCGATTCCTCGGCATGGCCTGGCGAACCGGTAGCGGTCGTTGGCTGGTGACCGGTGAGAGCCGGGCATGACGGGGAACGATGGAACGAATACGGGCCTGAAGACCAAGGACGGTAGCGAAGGCGAGACGAGGGCGATGAACGGGAACGGAGGTTCGGCCGGAAGAACCGCGGGTGAGGACCCGCGGATCACTGCGCGGTGAACCGGTAGACGCTCCGGTTCCGGTATTCCTGGCCCGGGAGAAGCACGGTGTCCGGGAAGTTGGGCTGGTTGACCGAATTCGGCAGGTGCTGCGGTTCGAGGCAGAACGCGTCACCCTGGCGCAACGTGGCGCCGGCCCTGGTCACGACCGATCCGTCCAGCGAGTTGCCCGAGTAGAACTGCACCGACGGTTGGTCGGTGAACAACTCCAGTCGCCGGCCGCTCACGCGTTCGAGTGCGACCGCTGCCAGCCGCAGCCCGTCGTACTCGCCGCCCGATCCGTCGAGAAGATACGCGTGATCGTGGCCCCGAACGAGCACCATCTGCGGATGGTCTGCGCGCCATCGGCTTCCGATCACACTCGACGTCCGGTAGTCCATCGGTGTGCCGGTCAGGTCGAGCAGCTCGCCGGTGGGGATGAAGTCGGTGTCGACGGCAGCGATCCTGTCGGCGAACACGGTGACCTCATGATCAGCGATCGAACTCGGCGAACCGGACAGATTCAGGTACACGTGGTTCGTCAGGTTGACCGGGGTCGGGGCATCGGTGACAGCGCGATAGTCGAGGGTCAGCTCGGTGGAGGAGACCGAGAACACGACAGACACGTCCAGGTTTCCGGGAAATCCCATCTCCCCGTCGGGACTTGTCCGGCGCAGCGTAACGCTCATTTCGTGTGCGGTCCGGACGACGGGCTCGACCTCCCAGATTTGGCTGGAGAAGCCGGCCGGACCGCCGTGCAGTGCGGTGTTCGCCTCGTTCAACGGGACGGTGAACGACCGGCCGTTCACCTCGAACGTCCCGCCGGCGATGCGATTCGCGTAGCGGCCGATGCTCGCACCCTGGTACGACGGGTCGCTGCGCCACGCAGCCGGGTCGTCGAAGCCCATCGAGACCTCGCCGAAGACACCATGCCGATCCGGCGTCCGGATGTACGCGAGTCGGGCTCCGTACCCGACGATCCCGACGGACAGGCCAGGGCTGGACAGTTCCGCATCGACGGACAACGTGGTGCTCCTTTTCATGAGGCTTCAGGCGTTCATTCCTCTCCGGCGCCAGAACCGGAAAGGAATAAGGTAGCTCCCGATGACCGACCACGATCCCGAGCCCACCTCGGAGAGTTCGCGCTCTCCCTCCCGACTGCCGATCCCGAACACGGTGGAGAAGTCCGAGACCCTCACGACTGTGGTGATCGCTTTCGCGGTCAATCTGCTGATAGCGGCGGCCAAGTCGGTGGCGGCCGTGCTGACCGGTTCTTCGTCGATGCTGGCCGAGGCCACCCACTCCTGGGCGGATGCCGGCAACGAGGTATTCCTGCTGATTGCGGACAGACGGTCGAAGATCCCGGCAGACGAATCGCATCCGCTCGGCCACGGCCGCGAAGCCTACGTATGGTCGATGTTTGCTGCACTCGGACTGTTCGCAGCCGGCGCCGGAGTGTCGGTGACCCATGGCGTCACCCAGTTGCTGCATCCGACGCCGGCTGAGGACTTCGTGGTCGGATACGTGGTGCTGGCGATTTCCTTCGTGCTGGAAGGCATCTCGTTCCGGCAGTCGGTCCGGCAGGCCAAGAAGGAAGCGGCACGCTTTCACCGCGATCTGCTTCAACACGTGTTGGCCACGTCCGACCCGACGTTGCGTGCCGTCTTCGCCGAGGACTCGGCGGCACTTGCCGGTCTGGTCCTGGCCGCCGCCGGCCTGGGCACCACTGCGCTCACCGGGTCACCGGTACCCGACGCGGTCGCTTCGATCTTGATCGGCCTGTTGCTCGGCGTGGTGGCTGTCATCCTGATCAACCGGAATCGCCGGTTCCTGGTCGGGGAAGTGGCAGACCCAAGGGTCCGTGCCGCGACGCTCGCCGCGCTGAGGGCACTGCCCGAGATCGACCGGGTGACCTACCTCAGACTGGAGATAGTCGGCCCGCGGCAGGTGAGCCTGATTGCCGATGTCGATCTCGCGGGCGACGACCCGGAATCAGGGCTGGCCGTCCGGCTGCGTCGACTGGAAGCCGAGTTGACCGCGACTCCCGCGGTCGTCGGCGCGGTGCTGAGCCTGTCGGCACCCGACGAGCCGTCGTTGACCTGACGTCCCGCCGGGCCGAGAACCCGTTGGCCGAGCAGCTAATTGTTCGTCTCAGGAGGTGGTGGGAGCGGCGGAGCTGGGAGCCGCAGACTTCGGGGTGTGCCCGGTTCCGCGATCCACCACGTGAGTTGCGATCATCGGTCCGGCCCCGGTGCCGACCACACCGACCTGGTCGCCCACCTTGACGGCCGAGATTGCGCCCGCGGTCCTCTTTCCGGACGTCGCCTTCGCCGAGCCCTTGATCTGCACCTTCGTTGCACCATTGACGGTGAACGTCTCCGAGGTGCCGTCGGTTGCCTTGATCGTGATGGCGGTCGCGCTCGCCGCTGACACTGTTCCACGAACCGCGTCATGGGTGACGAACGCGCCGGTCCTGGCATTCTTGCCGACCCACTGGGCGTGGCTCACGCCCGCGAGTCGCTTGGCCAGGTCGTGGTTGTTCCGGTGATCGTTGCCGTGCCCCTTGCCGCGATGGTGCTTTCCGGCCGCAGCGCCCTTGCCGGCCTTGGTCGGGTTGCTTGTCGAGGATGCCGTGGATGGGGCGGCGCTCGATGGGGCGGCGTTGGCTGAGGTGGTGGATGGGGCGGTGGTCGTACCAGCTGTCGATGCGCTGACGACGGATGCCGCCGCCGGTGCATCGGCGGACTGAGCCCACGCTGCTCCGCCCATCCCGAGTCCTGCCACGGCCGCCACCGCGCCGACGATCGTCATCTTCTTCAACATCGTTGTTCCTCCAACTGCGTCGAGCGAAAAGTTTATTGCTGCAGTCCGTGCCGGACTTATCTCACTGTGCGGCACTGCTGTTCGGGTTCAGACGCAGCAGTGTTCGGGTTGCGTTCAGATGCAGAGCCGGACCGCCGTCGCTGACCGACGATCTCGCGTCCGGACGACCACCTGGAAACCGATTGTGGCGCCGGCGGTATCTTTTGCAGGCACATCATTCGTACTGCAACGAAGGACACCCACCATGGCTACGCTTCCCGCTCTGTCCGTCCAGCTGTATTCGGTTCGCAACCAACTCGCAGCCGATCTGCGTGGCACCCTGGCGACCCTGGCCGGAATCGGGCTGACCCAGGTAGAGCCCTACGATCTGCTGACCAATCCGGAAGAGCTGAGAGACGCCCTCCAGGCGAACGGACTGACCGCGCCGAGTGCGCACGCGCGACTGGCCTCGGAGGGTGTCGACCTCGACGCGATCTTCGACGCGGCGCTTCTGGTCGGCGTGCAGACGGTCGTGGACCCGATGACGGATCCTGCACGGTGGACCACCCGGGAGGGCGTTCAGGGGGTGGCCGACGACCTGTCCAGAGCTGCCGAGAAGGCGGCCGAGCACGGCCTTCGGGTCGGTTACCACAACCATTGGTTCGAATGGGAGTCGTCGATCGATTCCCGGCCGGCGTTCGAGGTCTTCGCGCAGTTGCTCGACCCCTCCGTCGTGTTGGAGCTGGACACCTACTGGGCAGCGGTGGGTGGTCAGGACGTTCCCGCCGCGATCACCCGACTCGGTGATCGTGTGCGCCTGTTGCATCTGAAGGACGGTCCGCTCTCCAGGAACAACGTCGAGCAACTTCCGCTGGGCGAGGGAGCGATGCCAGTGGCCGAGATCGTCGCTGCGGCGAAATTCCTGGAACTCCCGGTACTGGAATTCGACGACTACGCCGGCGATGTGTTCGAGGGTCTCCGCCGCGGTTTCGCGTTCGCGAAGGGGCTGTAGATGGCGCCCCCACTGACGGTCGGAGTGATTGGCGCCGGCAAGATCAGCGAACAATATTTGGCGAACATGGCGAAATATCCG
>JAABUU010001008.1_pt1 | contig 52805 bp, 53 predicted proteins | sample 5559301 | NCBI WGS metagenome assembly JAABUU01 (sample SAMN10711884, study PRJNA513360) | rock metagenome | isolation source: Antarctica rocks | place: Antarctica: Victoria Land, Richard Nunatak white
TGCGCAAAAGTCGAAAAAAGAGCTCGGCGAATCAAGCGAACAGACCAAAAACGGCCGAAGACGGGGCTAAGGCCTTCGCAAACCTTGATCTGACGACGGTTTCGTCGCGAAATTCCGCAACCTGTTAGAGCGGTAGCAACTAATCAAGAGTGTTACAGTTCGCGATAGCTCGAAAGTCGAGTTGGCAATATCGGTGGCCTTACGCGTCTCGGCTGCAGAGTCTTTTGCTGATCTTGCTGAATCGGCAGCATCCTGAGCGGAGCGCACATTGAAATACTTTCCGACCCCAAAGACGATTATCGCGCCGATCGACGTGCTTCTTAAGCGAGCGCCATAGCTTATTTTTCCGGCGAGGGGAATCGTAAAATTCTATCCCCATTGACAAATATCCGTCGAAAGGCTAGTCCTGAAACTCGACCTTTCTACGACTACGAGCCTATTAAGGACGATCAGCCGAACACTCGATGCCGTCAACTGCTTACTACGGCAACTTCTTATGAAAGTACCCCGCGATGATCGCCCGGGCGACGGGCGCCGCCTTGTTGGCGCCGTAGCCGCCGGACTTCTCCATCATCACGGCGATCGCGAGCTGCGGATGCTTGGAGGGCGCGTAGGCGACGAACCATGTCGTGTTCGGGCCGTTGCCCCCCTCGGTCTCAGCGGTACCGGTCTTGCCGCCGTATGGGACGCCCGGGACGTCTTCGCCGTATGCGGTGCCGAACGGCTGCGTCACCTCGTCCATCCCAGCGCGCACGCTGCGCAGCGACTGCTGCGTGACCGGCACGTGGCGGATGATATCCCGGTCGTACGTCTTTACGACGTGCCCCTCGGCGTCGCGGATCGCGTTGACCAGGTGTGGCCGGAAGAGCGTGCCGCCGTTGACCACGGTCGCCGTTACGCTCGCCATTTGCAGTGGCGTCGCTTGCATCGCGCCCTGACCGATCGCGAGCTGACAGACGTCGCTCGGCTCGAGCGGTAGCCCGTACACCTTCATCGACCATGCGTTGGTCGGCCAATTTCCCGCGTACTCGCCGGGCAAATCGATGCCCGTGGGCTTGGAGAGCCCGTACTCGAGCGCCCAGTGCCGTAGCCGCGCGTGCCCCAGGCGATCGCCGAGCTGATAGAAATAGCCGTCCGACGACGCGGCGATCGCACGGACGAAATCGGTCGTCCCAAGCCCGCCCGAGGCGATGTCGCGAAACACCTGGCCGTGACAATTCCACGCGCCCGAGTCGTACAAGACCTGATCCGCCGAGATGACGCCCGAGCTGATCGCCCCCGAGCCCGTGATCATCTTGAACGTCGAGCCGGTCGGCGTCGCCGCCGCGATCGCGCGGTCGTATAACGGGTGCAGCGCGTCATGTAGATAGGCACCGAACTTCTTCTCGGAGATCCCGTTCGTGAAGTCGTTGGGGTCGAAGTTGGGATACGACGCGAGCGCCATCACGCCGCCGCTCATCGGATCGAGCACGACGACCGCGCCCGCGAGCCGCTTGCCGCCGCGCAGCTTCCCCGTCGCCGCGAGCTGATCGCGCAGCGCGTTTTCGGCGATCGTCTGCAGCTTCCAGTCCATCGTGAGCTGCAGGCTATGGCCCGGCGTGGGCTCGATCGGTCCCAGTCGGCGCACCACGCGGCCCTGCGCGTCGACCTCGATCTGCTGACCGCCGCGCTTTCCGCGCAGCCACGAATCGTAATGGACCTCGAGGCCTTCCTTGCCGACGACGTCGTTCGGGCCGTAGCCCTTGGCCTTGAGCGTCGCGTATTCATCCTCCGTGATCTGGCCGACGTAGCCGAAGACGTGCGAGGCGAGCTTGCCGTGCGGATAATCGCGCACGGGCTGCGCCTCGAGATCGAGCCCCGGCAGCTGTGCCTCCTCGAGCCGCGCCATTTGCGCGGTCGTGAGCCCGCTCGCGAGCACGACGGGCCCGTACGGCTCGTACGTCGCGAGCTCGTCGAAGCTCGTGTACGTGATGCCGCGGTGGTGCAGCAGGCGGTCCCAGAGCTTGGGCTCAGGCACGGCGAGCGCGGCGGCGAGCGCGTGCATCGTCGCTTCCGGATCTCGCACGTCCGAGGGGACCATCGCCGCGACGAACGACGGTTTGCTGCGCACGAGCACGATGCCGTGGCGATCGAGGATCAGCCCGCGCGGCGCCTCGACGGGGATCGTCCGAACTTGGTTCGCGCGCGCGTCGGCAGCGAAGCGCGCGCCATCGACGAGCTGGACCTGCGCGAGCCGCGCGGCGAGCGCGACGAGCGCGACGGCGACCGCGACGACGAAGACGGCGAGCTTCCAGTCCGGCCGCGGAAAGCGGCGCGGCTGCTCAGCCGTCGATGCCACGGCGACCCCGCACGGCCGGGAACGCGACGAGCACGACGAGCGCGACGGCCGCGTCGAGCGCGGCGCCGTACAGCACGCCGTGCAGCGCGCGGGAAGGCAGCCCGATCCGATGCCCCTGCGCGGCCATGATCACGACGGCGACGGCCGCGCGCACGAGGGCGAGCGCCGCGACCGTCGGCACGACGGCGCTCCGCAGATCGGCGAACCACGTCCCGGTCACTCGGCCGGCGAGCGCGCAGGCGAGCGCCGTCGCGAACGTCCAGGCGACGCCGCTCGTGCCGGTCAGCGCGTCCTCGCACGCGCCCGCGATGAGCCCGAAGGTCGCCCCGCGCAGCGCGCCCGCGCGCATCGCGTACCAGATGGCGACGAGCAGCACGGGCGACACCGTGCCGCCGCGGAAGCGCAGCAGGGGCGCGGCGCTCGCACCGAGTGCGAGGGCCACGCCGAGCGCGATGGCGGCGACGAGCGGCGTCGGTGGCGGCGCGACGTAGGCGGGCGCCTTCGTCTCGCCCGGCCGGTTCGCGAGCCAGAACGCGCGCCGCCGCGCGACGTCATGGCGTCCGGTCATCGCGGCCGCGAGCCGGCGAGCACGACGACGTGCTCGAGCCGGCCGAAATCGACGGCGGGATCGATCGCCGCGGACTTGTAGAGCGCGCCGCTCGGAAAGACGACGGCCGAGACGAGGCCGAGCGGGATGCCCGCGCGGAACGACCGGCCGTTGCCCGTCACGACGCGGTCGCCCGGGCGCAGCCGCGCGTCCTGGCTCACGTAGCGTAGGCCGATCGTGCCGTCGGCGCCGGTCGCGATGCCCCACCAGCGGCCGCGTTGCACGATCGCGGGGATGCGGCTGCCGGCGTCCGTTGCGAGCAGCACGTCGCTCGAGAATGGCGCGACGTTCACAACGCGGCCGACGACGCCCGCGGGCGCGATGACGCCGTCGTCGGGGCGGACGCCCGCCTGCGTCCCGGCATCGATGCGGATCGTCCGCGAGAAGCCTTCGGGGTCGTAGCCGATCACCGCGGCCTCGATGCCGCCCGGAGTCTGCTCGGCGAGCGCGGCGGCGGCCGCGGCGGCGGGGGCGGCGGCAAGTGCTTCGCGCAGCCGCGTGTTGTCGGCGGCGATCCGCGCTGCGCGCGCCCGCAGCGCCGCGTTCTGCGCCGTGAGCTGCGGGACCGCGGCGACGACGCGGAACCCGTCGCGCGTGCCGTCGGCGACGCGGGCGACCGCTTCCTGAACCGGGACGAACGCGGAGCCGACGGCGATGGCGATGGGCCCGGGGTGACCGGCGCGCGCCGACGCGATCTGAACGAGAGTCACGGAGCCCGCGATGATGACGGTTCCGGCTACCGCGAGTAGCTTTCGCTCATCCCGATACGTAAAGATTGGTACCACCTCGTGAAGCGATCGCCGTGCGGCCGGAGCTGCTCGAGCAGCGTCGGCGAGCCGAGGATCTCGCCCGCGCCGCGCGCGACGCAGAGCAGCGGGTCCTCGGAGATCGCGGTCGGGACGTTCATCCGCGCGCCGACCTCGCCTGCGAGTCCGGGGATCAGCGCGCCGCCGCCCGAGAGCGTTATGCCGCTCGCGAGCAGGTCCGAGGCCACTTCGGGCTCGACCGCTTCGAGCACATCGAAGATTGCCATTGCGATGCGCTCGACGCCGTCGCGCATCGCCTCGCCGATCCATGACTCGGGAATCTCATAGCGCCTGGGCAGGCCGCCGAACGCCTGCGCGGCGATCTCGACGGAACCGTAGCCGGGGCACCGGCCCGCGTAGCCGCGCTCGAGCTTGAGGCGCTCGGCGGTCGGGGCGCCGATCGCGATGCCCTCGGCGCGCAGTCGCGCGGTGATCGCGGCGTCGAAGGTGTCGCCGCCGACCGCGATCGACGCGAGTCCGATCACGCCCGCCATGCCGAGTACGGCGATCTCGGTCGTCCCGCCACCGATGTCGACGACCATGCACGACTGCAGGCTCGCGACGTCGAGCCCGGCGCCGACGGCCGCCGCCACGGCCTGCGGGACGTACGTCGTGTAACGCGCGCCGGCCGCGCGCACGGCCTGCTCGACGGCCTTGCACTCGATGTCCGTCGCGCAGCCGGGAATCGAGGCGACGAGGCGCGGCGCGATCCGCGGCCGCGACGCCAGCGCCCGGTCGACGAGCCGCGCGACGAGCGTTTGCGCGGCGCGGAAATCCGAGATCGTGCCGCGGCGAAGCGGCCGCACGATGCGGATGAAGCCGGGCTCGCGGCCCTCCATCTCCTTGGCGGCGTGGCCGATCGCGACGATCTCGTTCGTGCGCGTATCGTAGGCGACGACCGAGGGCTCCGAGAGCACCGTTCCGCGGCCGCGCTCGAAGACGACCGTGTTCGCCGTCCCGAGGTCGAGCCCGAGATCCGGGCTGATGCTCGAGCGCAGGCTCCCGACCATCGACGTCACGCCGGGACCGCCTCGCCCGCCGCGGGCGCGAGCCCGAGTCCGGCGAGCCGCCGGGCGAAGTCGCCGAGCGGGAAGCCCATCACGGTGTGGTGGTCGCCGACGATTCCGTCCACGAGCGCCGCGCCGATGCCCTGGATGCCGTAGGCGCCGGCCTTGTCCCGGCCGTCGCCCGTCGCGACGTACCGGGCGATGGTCCCCGCGTCGAGCGCCGCAAAGCGCACTTCGGTCGTCCGCGACGCATCGACGGCGATGCCGCGCGCGCGATCCCGGATGCAGTACGCCGTGTGCACGAGGTGCGTCCTGCCCGCGAGCGAGCGTAGCATCGTCGACGCGTCGCCGTCGTCGCGCGGTTTGCCGAGCGCGACGCCGTCGCGGTCGACGACCGTATCGGCACCGACGACGAAGTCAGCCGGAAATGCGGCGGCAACCGCTTCCGTCTTTGCGCGCGCGTGATGTGCCGCGAGATCGGCGGGGGCTATCCCGGGCACGGGGTCTTCGGCGACGTTGCTGATGACGACGCGGACGTCGAGCCCGATCGATCGCAGCAATTCGAGCCGACGCGGAGACGCGCTGGCGAGGATCATCAAAACCAGGGCTTGCGTTTCCAACTGACCTCAGTATAGAAAAGCGCTTTGGGCTTGTACAGGGCCGTTCGAGTAATCGGCCGTCAGTGCGCGGACCCGTCGTTTCCGGCGTCGCTACTCGTTCTGAAACTTGACGTATCCCGTGTTGCTCGGACGGCTGGGATCGGGCATCACGTCGTTGATGTAGCCGCCGGCGGCGTCGTAGACGTAGTAGCCGCTCACGGTCGCCGTTTGACCGGTCTTGAACTGCAGTGGCTGGGCCCGTGTGATGTCGGCGTTCACCCGGACGGTCAAGCCGTGGCTCGGGCCGCCGGTGAGGTGCAGCAAGAAGTCTTGGAAGCGGCCTCGGGCGCCGGTCTCGATCCCGAGGTCCTTCGAGATCGAGCCCGTCACGACGACGGGCACGTGTGACTGACCCTGGCGGAATGCCGAGTATGCGAGACCGTTGCCGGAGCTGTCCTTGTTGCCGTAGCCGCCGCCGCAGCCCGCGAGCGCCGCGCCGAACGCGATCGCGCCGAGTGCGAGGGCGCGGGGCGCCGACGAGGACCTCGACGGCGCGGCGAATCGGTTGTCTTGGCTCTCCATACGGCATGCATATGCCCGGTCGTCGCCCCGAGCGTGTTGTAAGCCGGCGAAACAGCGCGCGCTGCCGGAGCGCAGGCCTCAGCCGCCTCGACGACGCTTGCATACTGGCGTCGGAGGCGAGCTGCTGCGCGTCGTGGGCGCGGCCGGTGAGGCCGGCTCCGGAGCGCACGAGTCGCCCATGACGGCGGTCGGCGGCCCTCCGAAGCGAGCTTTCTTAGCTCCAACCCGAGAGGACGTTCGACGCCTCGAGCAAGTCGATGGCTTCGCTCACCCGGCGAGGCGCTTCGCTTCGAAGGCCATCCGCGTCTCTTCCCATCAGTGCGTGCATCAGGATCGGCAAGAAGATCAGCTCGACGAACTTCGACGCGATTTGCGTCGCGCGTTCGATCGCGTCTTCCGATGCGGGACGAGCGGCGATCACTTCGGCGACGCGTCGGACGCTCTGTTCATAGCCGATCGTGTTGGCGTGCGTCGCGATTGCGGGACGGCGTCCGGCCTCTGCAATCACCACCCGCATCAGCGAGATGACGTCCGGTACGAGCGACTGCTCGAGGATGCTCAGGCCGACGGCAACGAGACGGTCGCGGAGCGAGACCTCCGTCGACACGTGTGCCGTTCGCGCGAACGTCCTCTCGACGCTGCGCTGGACGACGGCGATGAACAAGGCTTCTTTATCGTGGAAGCGAGCGTAGATGCTCGTCTTGCCCGCGCGAGCCAGCTCCGCGACGTGGTCGAAGGTCGTGCCGTCGAAACCGTGCGCGAGGAACAGCGCCGTCGCGGCATCGAGAATTCGAGCATCGACCTCGCCCGTTCGGCTCGCAATGGGCCGACCGCCGGGCCCCTTTTTCTTCACGCGACGCCCATGATCTCCGGTATGCGAAGCCGCACGAAGAAAACCCACCGAGCGGCGGCGATCTTGAAACTAAACGGATTCGTCTCGTTTATTAAGGCTGACTACTCGTGGCAACGATGGAGACGACCTTGACGGAACGCATCTCACCTCAGCCGTGCGTCGCGCTCGCCGGCGGAACCGGCGACCTCGGGGAGCGTATCGCTCGAGCGTTGCGAGATCAGGGAGCCGACGTCGGCGCGCTCGTTCGCTCCGACACGTCGACCACGAAGCGTAAAATGCTCGAAGCGCTCGGGGTGCGCGTGGTTCCCGTCGACTTCGCCGACGCGGATGCATTGCGAACCGCCTGCATCGGAGCAACATGCGTCGTCTCGGCGCTCAACGGACTGCGTCCGGTGATCCTTAACGCGCAGCAGCAACTCCTGGACGCGGCGGTCGCAGCCGGCGTTCCGCGGTTTATTCCGTCGGATTTTTGTCTCGATTTCACGCGGACACGTGCGGGCCGGAATCGCAACCTCGATCTGCGGCGCGAGTTCGAAGCGCATATCGCGCTCACGCCGATCCGAGCGACGTCGATCCTTAACGGCGCCTTCTCCGACTTGCTCGCGGGACAGGCGCCTATCGTCGTCCGGAAGATCAAGAAGGTGGTGTTCTGGGGCCGCGCCGAGCAGCAGCTCGACTTTACGAGTAAGGACGACGTCGCGCGGTACACCGCCGCGGCGGCGCTCGACGCGTCGGCACCGCGCTTCCTGCGCATCGCCGGCGATGTCGTGACCGCAGGGTCGCTCGCGCAGACGATGACGTCGCTCACCGGGACGGCGTTCCGAGCGCAGCGGGCCGGGAGCATCGGACTGCTCTCGCTCCTGATACGCGTCGTCCGAACGCTGACGCCGCCGAGCGATGCCGTCTTCCCGGCGTGGCAAGGCATGCAGTACGTTCGTGACATGTTTAGCGGCGACGGGATACTGCGTGCCCTCGATAACGACCGGTACGGCGAGCGGACGTGGACGAGTGCTCGCGACGTCCTCGTCGACGCGTCGTCCTCATGAGCATCGTCGCGTGTCGCCCGATGCGTCGTTCATGCCTGCTCGACCGTCTTCGTAGCTCGCACACATCGAGAACTGGATTTGGTTCCAACGTAACGGTACGGAGGCGGATATGCCGACGGTTTTGATGACGGGTGGCCACTCAGGCCTCGGACTCGCCGGAGCACGGACGCTGATACGACGCTATGGATGCGATCTGATTCTCGCCGGCCGTAATCGCGAGCGTATTGAAAAAGGGGCTCGGCTGTTGCGAGCGAAGACCGGAGCGCGGGTCGAGGTGGTGGTCATGGATCTGACCTCGCTCGACTCGGTGCGCAAGGGCGCGGAGACGTGCAAGGCGATGCTGCAGGCGAGAGGCTCCAGCGATGCGCGGCTGCACGGGATCGTCTGCAATGCTGGCGCGCAATTTCATGGGCCGGTAATGTACAGCGCGGACGGCTACGAGCAAACGTTCGCGGGCAATTGCTTGGGGCATTTCCTGCTCGTGAATCTGCTGCTCGACTCGGTCGCGCCGGATGGGCGCATCGTCTGGACGGCGAGCGGGACGCACGATTCGGCTCTCATGGATGGAAAGTCGGTCGGCACCGCGATACGGCCCGACGCAGATGCGCTGGCGAACCAAGGACGAGAGGGCAAGGCGATTTCCGGGGGACGCCGCTATGCCACATCCAAGCTGTGCGTGATCATGTACGCCTACGAGTTGGATCGGCGACTGCGTCGGAGCGGAGCGACCGTCGCTTCGATAGCGTACGATCCCGGCTTTCTCCCCGACACGGGAATGGGACTCGGGGCGCCCGGACTCTTTCGAACCCCGGTCGTCAAGTTTGTGCTGAGGAAGCTCGGCATGACGATGGGGCAGATGCCGCTTTCCGGAGATGCGCTCGCGATGCTCGAAGAGGACGCGGCGTACGCCGGGAGCTCGGGCAAGTACTTCCACTCGAATAGCGGCGTCCTCAGCGAAACCCGATCGTCAGTCGTTTCTTACGAAGAAGAGACGGCAGTGAAGCTTTGGGGCGATTCCGAACGCCTGATGCGACTCCGGAGCAGCGAGCGGCCCGTCGCGCTGAGAGCATGACCTAACAGCTTGCGGAAAAACTCGGCGGCCGAGCATCGATTTTACGGGCATTGTTGAGCTATCATGGTTGCAAGTCTCCTCGATTCTTTGTTGGGGTAGCGGCCGATGCGGTCAAAAGATGTGCAGCGAACGGCGATGTGGACGACGGTCTCGACCGAAGAGCTGGTTCCTATCGACCACCCGCTTCGAGCGATACGAGTCATGGTCAACGCGTCTCTCGACGAACTCTCGCCCGCGTTTACGAAGATATACTCTCGGATCGGACGTCCATCGATCGCGCTTCGAGCGATCGTGCTGCAGATGTTCTACACGGTCCGCAGCGAGCGGCTGCTCATGGAGCAACTCCGGTACAACATGCTCTTTCGTTGGTTCGTCGGTTTGAGCATCGACGAGGCCGTGTGGGACGTTACGGTTTTCACCAAGAACCGCGAGCGGTTTTTGGAAGGCGAGATCGCTGCGCGCTTTTTTGAATCGGTGCTGGGCCAAGCGCGGGCCAACGGCTTGCTCAATGACGAGCACTTTACCGTTGACGGGACATTGATCGAGGCCTGGGCCAGCCACAAAAGCTTCAAGCCGATAGACGATCAACAACCACCGGCCGGCGGCGGTAGCAATCCGACCGTCGACTTCAAGGGAACCAAGCGCAGCAACGACACGCATCGATCGACCACCGATCCAGATGCACGGCTCTACCGTAAGAGCGCCAACACGACTGCGCAGCTGGGTTACCTTGGGCATGCGCTGATGGAGAACCGAAACGGGCTTGTCGTCGATGGGCGCTTGACTCTGGCGACAGGTACCGCCGAGCGAGAGGCGGCTTTGGCCATGATTGAGGGCATCTGTGGAACGCGTCGTGTCACCCTCGGTGCCGGCAAGGGCTATGATACGGCAGACTTCGTGGCGGAGTTACGCGCTCGCGGTGTAACGCCTCACGTTGCGCAAAGCACGACGAATCGACGCAGTGCCATCGACGATCGCACGACACGTCACGAAGGATACGACATCAGTCAGCGCAAGCGCAAACGTGTCGAGGAAATCTTCGGATGGGAGAAGGTTGTCGGCGGAATCCGCAAAGTCAAAGTTCGCGGATTGGGTCATGTCGGCGCCCTCTTCACCTTTGCGCTCGCAGCGTTTAACCTCGTGCGCATGCGCAAGCTCATTCCCGTATCCGCATGAAGACGGGATCAGTGTGTCCTGAAATGAGCAAAGACGCCCAAAACGATGAAAAAATCGACAATCTGAGACCGGGACGAAGCCGAAGGTGTGCATCAAATAAGGAATCTTCGGCGCCTTCGGCGCTTAAATCCGCACCTTGTATGTACAATAAGGGGGCGCGGTAGGCCGATGCACCCTTGTATGTACAATGAGGGGGCGCGGTAGGCCGATGCACCCTCGGGCTTCGAGCCCGTTTAGCAGCGATGGTCGCCGTGCATCTCATCCGCCAAACCCGAACAGTTGCTTGGGCCATGAGCCCGCATTCACAAGGTTGGGCAGTCCGCGGAGATCTTCAGCTCATGTCTTCTTTGCCGTCGCCTCTGTACGTCGGGATCGACGTGTCCAAAGCGTACCTCGACGTCGCCTTCGGGCTCACCGATGAATCGCAGCGTTTTACAAACGACGAGAAAGGAATCAGCCACTCGAAAAACTCCTCACCGAGCGAAAGGCGGAGCTTGTCGTCATGGAGGCCACCGGCGGTCTCGAGATCCCCGTTGCGGCGGCATTGACCCGCTTGGCCATCCCGATGGCCGTCGTCAACCCGCGACAGGTCCGTGACTTCGCCCGAGCGGTCGGCGTTCTCGCTAAGACGGATACGATCGACGCGCGCATCCTCGCTCGCTTCGGCGAAGCGGTGAAGCCGCAGCCTCGGCGAGCAAAAGAGCAGCAATCCCGAGCCCTGCAAGACTATGTCTCGCGTCGCCGGCAGCTCGTGGAGATGATCGCGGCGGAGAAAGTCAGGCGTACGATGTCGCGTCCGAGCATCGTCGAGGACATCAACGCGCACATCGCGTTCCTCGAAAAGCGGCTCAAGCGCATCGACGATGAGCTCGAACGGTTCATCAAAGCCACGCAATCTGGCGCGAACGCGACGTGCTTTTCCAAAGCGTTCCCCGGTGTGGGCCCGACCCTTTCGGTCACGCTGCTCGCGCACTTGCCGGAGATCGGTTCCCTCAATCGCAAGCAAATTGCGTCCCTCGCGGGTGTTGCTCCGTTTAACGTTGACAGCGGAACGTCGCGAGGAAAGCGATCGATTTGGGGCGGCCGTTCGGCGCTTCGACGGGTCCTCTATATGGCCGCTGTTTCGGGAATTCGCTGCAACGCGACGATCAAGGCCTTCTACACGCGGCTTCGAGAAACGGGAAAGCCACCCAAGGTTGCTCTCGTCGCCTGCATGCGCAAACTCCTCACGATCCTCAACGCGATTGCGGCATCCGGCGCGCCGTGGACCGCCCGAAAGGGGCCGAAATTGCTTCTTGACGACACAGTTGCTTGTAGCGCAGCTCGAGACCGTCGCCCGCAGCCGTCGTGTAGCTGCCGTGCACCTCGGGATAATAGTAGGCGTTCGCGTACAGCGAGAACGGCCGCGAGAGATCGGGCAGCCGCTCGAACCCGAAGCCGAACGTCGAGTTGAGGCGCGGATACCCGTACGAGTTGGTGTGCAGGAGGTACGAGGCCGCGAGATACGTGTGGCCGCTCCCGATGATGCTCGAGTGGATCGCGAGGTCGTTCTCCGAGAGCTCGGTCGTGTTGACGTAGGCCGAGCCGTTGCCGCCGATGACGCTCACGCATCCCGGATTCCCGACGCTCGGGCCCGCGCCGCCGGGAGCCGAGCACGGCACGCCGTTCCTGGCGGTCGGCTCGGCCGCGAGATGCGGATATTGGAGGCGCTGATCCTCGACGGCGAAGAAGCGGCGCAGGTCATGGCCGAAGAGCGACACGTTGAACTCGACGGCGCCGCGGATCGTCTGCGTGATCCGGCCCGTGTTACCGGGCGAGAATTCGTCGTAGACCTTCGGCGCGAGATTGAGATTGACGGAGACGAACCGAACGTACGGCGCGCGCGTCTTCGCCCCGACCGTAGCGACCGGCGCCGCTCTCGGCGGGGTCACCGGCGGCCCGCTCGGTGCGGGTTCGAGCGCCGTTTGTGGCGCGGGCGTCGATTGCGCAGCGACCGCCGGGCGCGCGGCCGACCGAATGATGACGAGCTTCCGCGCATCGTCCCACGCCATGTACGCGCCGAGCCCCTCGGTCACCACGCGGATCGGCATGTAGAGGACGCCGTCGACGACTTCGGGCGGCACGTCTAAGGGCCGAGCGGTGCCATCGATCACGACGTCGCGCCGGCCCGCCGTCAGGACGATGGTCGTCGCTCGATTCGTGACGCGGATCGTCCGCCCGCCGTCGGTGACCACGACGGAGCCGCCGAGTGCTTCGATGAGCGACCTCGCCGGGACGAGGATGGTGCGTCGCGTCTGGAGCGCCGCGAGCACGCGGCCGCGCTCGAGTTTCGTCGGGCGGACGTAGACGTGCCGGTCGTCGAGGAGGACGCCAATCGTACCGCTCGGCGGCGATCCAAAATCGAGCGGCGCGTCGGCTTGCGCCGCCGCACGCGCCGACGATGCGCATGCGAGTGCGACGACGGCGAGCGTCGAGCTCAACGGAGTGATACATCGTCGCACGTTCGAGTGCGGCTTCGGTGACATCATGCACCGATCGTCGCAAATCGACGTCGGCCGCGCATCTGCAGAATGTCATATGCGGTCACGCAACCCGCGTGCAATCTCCGTTGCGAGAAACAATGTTAAAGTCTACGGATCGTATCGACGCCGCGAGCGATATCGCATCAGAGCGTGCGATGGTCTGCGCGTTCTAACGATGTACGAGCGGCCGTGGCGTCGCTTACAAAAATACCAGGTTTTCATTGCATCGTTTCACGACGGCGCGAGCAACGCGCTGCGACGACTTACCTCTCTCGCACGTCCTCGCGGAGCACGTCGTCCATCGCTTGACGGCGTACGACGAGCCGATGCACGCCGTCGCGCGCGAAGACGACGGCCGGCTTCGCGAAGCGATTGTAGTTGCTTGCCATGCTATACGTGTACGCGCCCGCGGTTGCGAGCGTCAGCAGGTCGCCCGCGCGCAGATCGCCGGGCAGCTCGGCCGTCACGAGCTCGTCGTTCTCGCACGAGCGGCCGCAGACGGTCGTCGCGACGAGCGGCGCGTGCGACGCGCGGCCGGCGAGCGCGGGGAGATGCGTCGCACCGTAGAGCGCGGGCCGCGGATTGTCGGCCATCCCGCCGTCGACGATCGCGAAGCGCCGCCGGCCGTGCGTCTTCACCGACGCGACACAATACAGCGACGTGCCCGCCGCAGCGACGATCGCGCGGCCGGGCTCGATCCCGATGCGCAGCGCCGGCAGTCCGCGCGCGGCGGCGCCGTCACGCGCGCGCGCGGCGATAGCGCGCAACGTCGCGCGCAGATCGAGCACGGGCTCCCGCGCGGTCGCCGGAACGCCGAAGCCGCCGCCGACGACGAGCTGGTCGAATGCGACGCCCGCGCGGCCGGCGGCCGCCGCGAGCTCGAGCAGCGCGTCGAGGTTCGCCAGGAACGGCGCGGCGTCGACGACCTGCGAGCCGACGTGCGCGTGGAGCCCGCGCAGACGCAGGCCGGGCGCGGCGGCCGCCGCCGCGATCGCCGCTGGGACGTCGCCGATCGGAAAGCCGAACTTCGTGTCCTCGCCACCCGTGCGCACGAAGGCATGCGTGTGCGCCTCGATCCCGGTGTTCGCGCGCAGCAGGACGTCGATCGGCCGAGCCGGGCGCAGCGCCGCGAGCCGCGCGAGCTCTTCGGCGTTGTCGACGATCGTGCGGCCGACGCGGCCGCCCTCGATCGCCGCGAGCTCGGCGTCGGTCTTCCCGCAACCGTGCATCACGAGGCGCTCGGCTGGGAACGTCGCGGCTTCGGCCGTCAGCAGCTCGCCGAGCGAGCAGACGTCGAGTCCGAGCGCGCTCGCGGCGAGCTTGCGCGCGAACCCGACGCAGAGAAACGCCTTGCCCGCGAAGGCGACGTCGATGCCGAGCTCGGCGCCGAGCGCGCCGAACGTCGCGATCCGCTCGTCGAGCGCGCCCTCGTCGAACGCGAGCAACGGCGTGCCATACGCCGCCGCGAGCGTCGCGACCGGCACGCCGCCGATCCGAGCCTCGCCCGCCGGCGCCGCGAGGTCAGCGCGCATCGGCCGCCGTTCGGTAGAGGCCGTGCGCGTCGATGTAGCGCGCGACGGGCTCGGGGACGAGATAGCGCACGGTCCCACCGCGGGCGAGCTGCGCTCGCACGAGCGTTGCGGAACCGTTGAGCGCGGGGATCTCGAGGAAGCGGAACTTCGCGCGGTCGGCGGGCGAGAGCGACGCGAGGAGGCCGTCGACGCGCTCGGGCGCCCGCTCGGCGCGCGGCGCGATCGCGAAGGCGTCGAGCGCGCCGAGCACTGCGTCGAAACGCTGCCACGGCGAATCCACGAGCGAGTCACCGCCGACGACGAACGTGAGCTCGTCCTCGGGAAAGCGCGCGCGTAGCCGCGGCAGCAGATCGGCGGAATAGCCCGTCGCATGCTCGTCGAGATCGGTCTCGTCGAGTGCGAAGGCCGGGTTTGCGGCGATCGCCGCGCGCAGCATCGCGAGCCGATCGTCGATCGAGGTCATCGGGCCGCCGCGATAGTGCGAGCCGCGCGTCGGGAGGAAGATCATCTTCTCGAGCCCGAGTTCAACGCGCGCGGCTTCGGCGACGAAGAGATGCGCGTTGTGGACGGGATCGAACGTTCCGCCGAAGAGGCCGAGCTTCACCGTTCGGCGTGCGCGTGGGCGGCATGCATCGCATGTTGGACGCCGGCGCGGAAGCCGATGCCGTACGAGGCCGCGACCACGATGACGAGCACGAGCGCGAACCCGATGTAGAAGCGCGTCGTGGCGGAGAGGGCGCGCCGCGTCGCCATGCTCGGGCCGCCGCCGGGCTCGAAATCTCTCACGAGTAGTCGAACTCATGCCCGGCGATGTTCACGGTATCGCCGTCGGAGGCACCGAGCTCGCGCAACTTCTTATCGACGCCCATCTTCACGAGGGTCGCCTCGAAGCGGCCGAGTCCTTCGTTGGAATCGAAGTCCGTCATCGCCGCGAGCCGCTCGACGCGTTCGCCCGAGACGTAGAACGTGCCGTCGCCGCCGCGCTCGATCACGAACGCCTCCTTCGGCGTGAGGTCGAAGCGCGGGACGTCGGGCGTCGCGACCTCCGGCAGCGGCGTCGCGCCGATCGTCGAGAACGCGGCGTACAGCAGCTCGCGTACGCCATGACCCGTCGCGGCCGAGACGCCGCGCAGGCCCGGGATCGTCTCCGCGAGCTCGGCGAACCGCTCCTGGGCCTCGGGGAGATCGAGCTTCGTGAGCACGGGGATCGTCGGCCGATGCTCGAGCTCGGGATTCCACAGCCGCAGCTCGTTCTCGATCGTGGCCTTGTCGGCGAGGATCTCGTCGACCGGCCGGGCGCCGTCCATGAGATGCAGCAACACGCGCGTGCGATCGACGTGGCGCAGGAAGCGGTCGCCGAGCCCCGTGCCGTCGTGCGCGCCCTCGATCAGCCCCGGCACGTCGACGAGCACGAACGACTCCTCGGGTCCCAGGCGCACCACCCCGAGCTGCGGCTCGAGCGTCGTGAACGGATAATCCGCGATCTTCGGCCGCGCGGCCGAGGCGACCGAGAGCAGCGTCGACTTGCCGGCGTTCGGGAGGCCGACGAGACCGGCGTCGGCGAGCAGCTTGAGCTCGAGCCGGAGCGTCGCCTGCTCCGACGGCTCGCCCTTCTCGGAGAAGCGCGGCGCCTGCCGCGTGCTCGTCGCGAAGTGCTGATTGCCGAGGCCGCCGCGGCCGCCCCGTGCGACGCGGATGCGCTCGCCCGCGATGGAGAGGTCGGCGACGAGCGACTCCGAGCCATCCTCCGCGATCTTGTACACGAGCGTCCCGACCGGCACCGGCACGACGAGATCCTCGGCGCTGCGGCCGGACTTGTTGGAGGTCGAGCCGTCGTCGCCGGGCTGCGCCGTGAAGTGGCGCTTGAAGCGGAACTCGACGAGCGTCGAGAGTTCGGGCTCCGCGAGGATCGTCACGTCGCCGCCCTTGCCGCCGTCGCCGCCCGCGGGGCCGCCCTTGGGGACGTACTTCTCGCGGCGCCACGCAACGACGCCGTCACCGCCCTTACCGCCCGCGACGTCGATCGTCGCCTCGTCGATGAATTGCATCAGGCGCTCGGGTGCGACCGGCACCGCCGGAAAAACGAAAAGAGCCCGGAGGCTCTTTGGGTCACCGCCGCGCGACGGATTGCGGCGCTACGCGTCGGCGATGACGTTGACGTGCTGCCGATTGCGCTTCTCGGTGAAACTGACGCGGCCCGGCACGAGCGCGAAGAGCGTGTCGTCCTTACCGATTCCGACGCCGGTGCCGGGGTTGAACTTCGTTCCGCGCTGGCGAACGATGATGTTCCCCGCGAGCACGAGCTCGCCGCCGAAACGCTTGACGCCGAGCCGCTGCGCGTTGGAATCGCGCCCGTTGCGGGTGGAGCCGGCGCCCTTCTTGGAGGCGAAAAGCTGGAGATCGAACGTGAACATGGCGCTCGAGATGATAGCAGGCTCGCGTTCCTGGCGCAACCGCAGCCGGCATCGCATGTCAGGGACGGCAGGCATCCGGCGCAGAACCGTCATATTCGCCCGGTGCCTTTTTCGCAGGCGCGGCGCTCGTGCGTCGACGGCGACACGAGCACAAGGGAGTCGGTTGGAGAGAAAACGGGTCGTCATCACCGGGATGGGCGCGGTCACGCCGCTCGGGAACTCGCGCGCCGCCTTCTGGGACGCTCTCGTCGCCGGTCGCAGCGGCGTCGGCCCCATCACGGCGTTCGACGCCGCGGCGGCGGGGCTGCGCTGCCAGATCGCAGCCGAGGTGAAGGGCTTCGACGCCGACGGTCTCATCGGCCGCCGGGACGCCAAGCGCATGGATCGCTTCGCGCAATTCGCGTTCGTCGCGGCGCTCGAGGCCCTCGAGGACGCAAAGTTTCCAGACGATCCGGACCTGCGGCGCGACACGGGCGTGGTCGTGGCGAGCGGCATCGGCGGCATCATCACCATTCAAGATTCGGTCACGAAGGCGCGCGCCGCGGGGACGGCGAACCGAATCACGCCGTTCTTCGTGCCGATGCTCATGGGGAACGCGGCCTCGGGCCAGATCTCGATGCGCCACGGCCTCCGCGGGCCGACGTTCGCCGTTTCGAGCGCCTGCGCGAGCTCGAATGACGGGATCGGCGTCGCCTACGAGATGATCTCGACGGGCGCGGCGCGCGCGATGATCACGGGCGGCTGCGAGGCGACGATCACCGACGTCGCGATGGGCGGCTTCGATTCGATGAAGGCGCTCTCAACGCGCAACGACGCGCCGGAGAAAGCGTCGCGGCCCTTCGACGCGCAGCGCGATGGCTTCGTGCTCGCCGAGGGCGGCGCGGTCTTCGTCTTCGAGGAGCGCGAGCTCGCGATGGCCCGCGGCGCGCGGGTCTACGCCGAGGTGCTCGGGTACGGCCAGTCCGCCGACGCCCACGATCTCGTCGCGGTCGACCCGTCGGGTCGCGGCGTCGAGCTCGCGCTCGAGCGGGCGTTCGCGCGCTCGGGCATTCGGCCCGATCAGATCGACTACGTCAACGCCCACGCGACCTCGACGCCGATCGGCGACCCCGCCGAGTCGCAGGCGATCGGGCGCGTGATCGGCGCGAACGGCCACACGTTCGCGGTGAGTTCGACCAAGAGCATGCACGGCCACGCGCTCGGCGCGGCGGGCGCGCTCGAGGGCGTCGCGACCGTGATGGCGATCGTCGAGTCGATCGTCCCGCCGACGATCAACTACGAGTTTCCCGACCCCGAGTGCACGCTCGACTACGTCCCCAACGTTGCCCGCCGGATGAACGTGGACTACGCCCTCTCGAGCTCGTTCGGGTTCGGCGGTCACAACTCGATCGTCGTCTTCGGGAAGCACCGCGAGTAACGGCGGGATGGCGGGCGAGGCGCGCCGGCGCCGGCTCCGCGAGCTCCTCGGGCTCGCGGGCGCGGCGCTCGATCCAGCCGCCGTCGACGCGGCGTTCGTGCACGAATCGGCCGTCCGCGAGGGGCTTGCCGCGGCGAGCAACGAGCGCCTCGAGTTCTACGGCGACGCAATCCTCGGCGCGGTCGTCGCGCGCTCGCTCTTCGAGCGGTATCCCGGCGCGCACGAGGGCGAGCTGACGCTGCGCAAGCACGCCCTCGTCGCCGACGTCGCGCTCGCCGCGACCGCCGAGCGGCTCGAGTTCGATGCGCTACTCGTGCTCGGCGCCGGGCTCGCGCGCGAGACGCCCGCCCGGCGGCGCTCCGCGCTCGCCGATGCCTTCGAGGCCTTCGTCGCGGCGCTCGCGATCGCGGCCGGCCCCGAAATTGCGGCGGGCTTCGTCGTGCGCGAGCACGTGCTGCCCCATGAGGCTCTCGGCGAGCCGCTCGCGGACCCGAAGACGATCCTCCAAGAGTGGACGCAACGCCGCTTCGGCCGCGTGCCCGAGTACGTCGACCGCTTCGAGGGCCCCGATCACGACCGCGTCTTCACGGCCGACGTGCTCGTTCCCGACGGCTCGGTCGCCACCGGCAGCGGGCCGCAGAAGCGCGCCGCGCAGCGCGCCGCCGCCGCCGCCGCGCTGGTCGCCCTCGGCGCGACGCACGACGACCTGATGCCGCCCGCTTTGACGCGCGCGGCAGTCGTTCCCAAGCCCAAACGCTCGCCCGCGTCGCGCGGTTCGGGCGCGAAGCGGAGGGCCGCCGGATGAGGCTCACGGCGCTGCGCGTCTTTGGCTTCAAGACGTTCGCCGAGGCGACGACCCTCCAGTTCGAGCCCGGCATCACGGCGCTCGTCGGCCCCAACGGCTCGGGAAAATCCAACCTCGTCGACGCGATCCGTTGGGTGCTCGGCGAGCAGAGCGCGAAGTCGCTGCGCGGCGCGCGCATCGAGGACGTCATCTTCGCGGGCAACGAGCGCCGCAAGCCGCTCGGGCTCGCGGAGGTCGCGCTGACGTTCGACAACGCCGACGGGGCGCTGCGCATCGACGCCTCCGAGGTGCAGATCGTGCGGCGCGCCTATCGCGTCGGCGAGAGCGAGTTCTTTATCAATAAGCGGCCGGTGCGGCTGCGCGACGTCGTCGAGCTGCTGATGGGGACGGGACTCGGCCCAGGCTCCTACGCGATCGTCTCGCAGGGCCAGATCGACGGCATCCTCGCGGCCAAGCCCGTCGAGCGGCGCGCGCTCTTCGAGGAGACGGCCGGAATCAACCGTTTCCTCGCGCGCAAGGCCGAGTCGCTGCGGCGGCTCGAGGGCACGGAGCAGAACGGCATCCGCACGAGCGACCTCCTCGTCGAGCTCGGCAAGCGCGTGCCCGAGCTCGAGACGCAGGCGCGGCGCGCCCGGCGCTTTCACAAGGCCTCGGGCCGCGCGCGTGACCTCGAGATCCTCACGTCGCTGCGCGCGACGGCGGCGCGTCGGGCGGAGCGGCGCGCCCTCGAGGCCGACGCCGGCCGCCACGAAGCCGCGCGGATCGCGGCCGCGGCCGCGGCCGCGGTGGCGGAGGCCGAGGTTGCGAGCGCGCGGCTCGGCCTCGTGGAGCGCGAGCGCGAGCTCGCCGATTCACGGACGGCCGCCGCACGGGCGCGGGACGCGGTCGCCGAGCACGACGCGGCGCGCGCGGGCCGTGCGGCGCGGCACGAGGCCCTGGCGCGGGCGGGCGAACGGGTCGCGGAGGATCGCGAGCGCGCCGCAGGCGAGGCGACGGCCCTGCGGGCGACGCTCGCGCGGCTCGAAGCGGAGCTCGGCTCGCGCGAGGACGCGCTCGCCGCGGCGCGCGCCGGCGAGGCCGAGGCCGTCGCAGCGGCCGCCACGGCCCGCGCCGGGCTCGACGACGCGTTCGCGGCGCTCCGGGCTCACGAGGCGGCGGCGGCGGAGCTCGCGGCGGGCGATGCGGCGCGGCGCGCGGAGCGGACGGCGCTCGAGACGGAGGCCGCGCGCTTGGCGCGCGAGAGCGCCGAGCGCTCGGCCGACGAGGCGCGCCGCCGCGAACGGCTCGCGGCCGCCGAGACGGCTGCGGCTGCCGAGCGCACGGGCGCGGCCGGTCGAGACCGGACGACCGCCGACGCCGCCGCAGCGCTCGCGGCCGCGCAGGCGCGGGTCGCCGCGGCCGGGGCCGCGCTCGTCACGCGCGAGGGCGAGTACCGGAGCGCGACGAGCGAGGCTGCGAGCGCGGAGGCGCGTTTGCACACGCTCGAGGAGCTCGAGGCGAACCTCGAGGGTCACGTGCCGGGGACGCGCGCGGTGCTCGAGGCGAGCCGCCGCGGCGAGTTCGACGGGATCGTTGGGGTCGTCTCGAGCCTCGTCGAGGTCGACGAGGCCTACGCGCGCGCGCTCGACGTCGCGTTCGGCGGCTCGCTTTCGAACGTCGTCACGGAGACGGCGGAGGCGGCTGAGCAGGCGATCGCGTTCCTGCGCTCGCGCGAGGCCGGCCGCGCCACGTTCCTGCCGCTCGACACGCTCGCGAACCGCAGCGGCCGCGAGGCGCGCGACGTGCCCCGGGCGCCGGGCGTCGTCGGCTACGCGCATCTGCTCGCGCGGCCGAGCGAGCCGCGCTTCGCGGGCATCCTCGCCTTCCTCGTCGGCCGGATCCTCGTCGTCGAGTCGCTCGAGGTCGGGATCTGGCTCGTGCGCCGGCAAGGCTTCCGCGACGCGATCGTCACGCTCGAGGGGGACGAGATCCGCGGCGGCGGCGCGATGACGGGCGGCCGCTACAAGCGCGAGCGCGCGATCCTCTCCCGGCGGGCGCAGGCCCGGGCGCTCGCGTCGGCGCTGCCGCGTCTGCGCGAGCGGCTGCAGGCGGCGGGCGCGGCCGTTGTCGCGGCGCGCGAGGAATCGGTCGCGGCCTCGGCTGCCCGCGACGCCGCGATGCGCGCGCGCGGCGAGGCACAGTCAGCCGAACGCGATGCCGCCGGGCGCGCCGAGCGCTTCGAGGCGGAGCGGATGCGGCTCGCGGAGGAACTGCGGGCCCTCGACGGCCATGCGGCGGCCGCCGCGGCTGCCGCGGCCCGCGTCGCCGCGCGGCTCGAGGAGCTCGGCGACCCGGTTGAGCCGCCCGAGCGCTCGCCCGAACGCGCCGCACTCGACGCGGGCCTCGTTGCCGCCCGCGCCGCCGTCGCCGCCGCGGGCGATGCCGAGCGCCGCGCGGGCGGCGCGATCTCGGCCGCCCGTGAGGCGCTCGCGCGGCTCGGCTCCGAGCGCGCCGGCGGCGAGTCGCGGCTGCGCGCGCTCGATGCCGACGTCGCCCGGGTGGCGCAGGATGCCGTCTCGGGAGCCGTCGAGCTTGCCGCGCTCGCCGTCGCGATCGAGCGCGACGCGCTCGCGGGCGCAGCGCTGCGCGCCGCGGTCGCTGAGCGCGACACGCAGCGAGCGGCGACCGAGCGCGTTCGCGACGAGCTCGGTGCGGCAGCGCTCGCCGCCGAGGCGAACGCCCGCGCCGGGGCGGCCGCCGAGCGTGAGGCTGCGGCGGCGGGGGAACGCGGCCGGCTCCGGCTCGCGGAAATCGACGCGGAGCTCGGGATGCTCGCCGCGCAGTTCGCCCGCAGTCCGGCGACCGCCGAGGAATGCGACGACGTCTCCGCGCGGCTCGCGGACGAGTCGGGGGATCTCGACGCGGAGCTCGCCCGGTTGCGCGACGAGCTCGTGCGCCTCGGCAACGTGAACCTCAACGCCGAAGCCGAGATCGCGGAGCTCGCCGAGCGTGAGACGTTCCTGCGCGAGCAGCTCGCCGATCTCGCGCACGCGCGAGAGACGCTCTTCGCGTCGATCCGAGAGGTCGAGGCGACGAGCCGCGAGCGGTTCGACGAGACGTTCGCGCTCGTGCGCGTCGCCTTCGAAGAGGTCTACGCGCAGCTCTTTCCCGGCGGTGCGGCGAAGATGTGGCAGACCGAAGCGGAGCAGCCGAGCGACGCCGGGATCGAGATCTCGATCCAGCCGCCCGGCAAGCGCATGATGCCGCTCGCGGCGCTCTCGGGCGGCGAGCGGGCGATGGCCGCCTCCGCGCTGATCTTCGCGCTCGTGCGCGTGAAGCCGTCGCCGTTCTACCTGCTCGACGAGGTCGACGCCGCGCTCGACGACGCCAACGTCGAGCGTTTTTCGGGACTCGTGCGCGAGGTCGGGGAACGAGCGCAACTGATGCTTGTCACGCATAACAAGAAGACCATGGAACTCGCGCGGCGCCTCTACGGCGTGACGATGCGCGAGCCCGGGATCTCGCGCGTCGTCGCGGCCGACCTCACCGGCCGGTCCGTCGAAGAGTCCGTCCTTGTCGGTTGAGGTCGAGCGCGGTGCCGAGCCGCCGACGGCGGTGGCGGCGCTCCCCGCGGCCCTCTTCTCGGTGCACGACCGTACCGGGTGCGTCGACCTCGCACGCGCGCTCGAGGCGCGCGGCGTCACGATCTACGCGACGGGCGGCACCCGGGGGCACCTACGCGAGCACGGCGTCGACGCGCTCGACGTCGGCGAGCTCACGGGCTTCCCGCCGCTCTTCGACGGCCGCGTGAAGACGTTGCATCCGCGCGTCTTCGGCGGCATCCTCGCCGATCGCGCAAACCCTGAGCACGTCGCCGAGGCTGCGGCGCACGGCGTCCCCGCGATCGGGACGGTCGTCGTCAACCTCTATCCGTTCGAGGCCACGGTCGCGCGGCCGGGGGCGACGCTCGACGAGGCGATCGAGCAGATCGACATCGGCGGCGTCGCGCTCATCCGCTCGGCTGCAAAGAACTTCAAGCACGTCACCGTGTTCGTCGATCCCGCCCAGTACGCGCTCGCGATCGAAGCGCCGCCCGATGCGGCCGTGCGCCGGACGCTCGCGACGCGCGCGTTCGAGCGCACCGCCGAATACGACTCGTCGATCGCGCGCTATCTCGAAGCGGGCCTGCTCGCGAACGAGCTGCCGGGCTCGCTCGCGCTCACCATCCCGCTCTCGACGCCGCTGCGCTACGGCGAGAATCCGCAGTCGCGCGCGGCGTTCTATCTCGCGCGGACGGACGCGCTACCCGAGCAGCTCGGCGGCAAAGCACTCTCCTACAACAATCTGCTCGATCTCGACGCGACGCTGCGGCTGCTGTACCGCGGCGTCCCGGCGGCGGTCGGGCTCGTCGACGGCGCGCAGGGCGGGATCCGTGCGGCGATCGTCAAGCACACGGTTCCCTGCGGCGTGGCCGAGCGGTCCGAGCCGTACGCCGCCGTACGTGCCGCGCTCGACGCCGATCCCGTCTCCGCGTTCGGCGGCATCATCGCCCTCGACGGCGCGATCGACGTCGCGTGCGCCGAGGCGCTCGCGGGGTTCTTTCTGGAGATCGTCGCCGCGCCGAGCTTCGACCCGGCCGCGCTCGAGATACTCGAGCGCAAGAAAAATCTTCGCATCATGCGCTACGACCCGGCGCTCGTCGCGCGGCTCGCCAACGAGCTCCAGGTGCGCAGTGCCCTCGGCGGCGTGCTCGCCGAGGACGACGCGCGCGACGTGGAGCCCGAGCATTGGAGCGTCGTGTCCAAGCGGCCGCCGACGCCGGGTGAGCTCGCGGACCTGCGCTTCGCGTGGGACGTCGTCCGGCACGTGAAGTCCAACGGCGTCGTCGTCGCGCGCGACGGGATCACGCGCGGCATCTGCGCGGGCCAGACCAATCGCGTCGCCGCCGTATGCATCGCGGTCGAGCGGGCGGCGCCGTTCGCGGCCGGATCGGCGTGCGCGAGCGACGGTTTCTTCCCGTTCGCCGACGGGCTCGAAGCGGCCGTTGCCGGCGGCAGCACCGCGATCATCGCGCCCGGCGGCTCGATCCGCGACGCCGAGGTGATCGCCGCCGCGGACGCGGCGGGCGCCGCGCTCGTCTTCTCGACGTATCGCTACTTCTTGCACTGATCGGTGCTGGGCGCCTGAGCGACGATGCCCGCCTCCGCGCTCGAGTTCAGTCGTTCCGGGCGCGGGGCGCGTCGGCCGCGGCATGCGCATTCCGTGATCGTCTGACCGCGATGAGCAAGATCGCGCAGCTGCGAGCCGCAGCGGCGACAAAGCGCCAAAATCGCGGGCCCACGCATTGCGTACCTCATGACGATCGTGGGACAACATCTTGCTACGCCGATGCACACCCCAAGCTTCCGCTCATCACGCTAAATGAGCCGTCGGTCTCGAGTACGACCGCCGCCACTCCATCGATCTCGGGCTCGCCGGAGTTTGGCAGCACGGCGAGGAGCTCGCCGTGCATGACCCGTTGTCGGCGCATCGCGCCGTCGAGGATGCGCCCGTCACGCAGGAGTAGCGTCGGCTCAGACTTGATGAAGCGCTGGAACGCCGAACTCCGGACCGAGAGCCAGGAAACCGTAAATTGCAGGGCAGCGAGCTTGATAAACGCGACGCTTCCTTCGGCGACCGTGACGGACTTGGTGAGCAGGGCTGAGGCGAGCGTCGATCCGAGTGCGACCGTAACGGTGAAATCGAAGGCGTTGAGCTTGGTCAGGGTTCGTTTGCCGGAGACACGCAGCACGAGGATGATAGCCGCGTAGCCGATGATCCCCTTGATTATCCCCTTAACGAAGACGCGTACGAGATCGAGCCAACCGTCGTAGACCATGGCGCCCGCGTTCTGCGCTTCGACGGGGTGCTCCGTGGTCGTCGCGCTGCGCTTTGACGCGACGCGGCCGACCCTTTACCGCAGCTCTCGCCCGCGACGCCCGACACGGACGCGAATCGCTGACCGCTCGCGGCGAGCCGCCGTTCGGTCGCGCGGCCTAGTTCGCGGGGGCGCCCTGGGTCGCGCCCCAATAGGTCGTTGCCGCGCGCGCAACCGCGCTCAGAGCGGCGGCATTGGAGAGCACCGCGATTTCCGCCGAGTCGCTTGACGCGCTGCCGAGCCGGCGCCGAAACTGCTTGAAGGCAACGAGGACTTTTCGCACGTAGCGCGGCGTCTCGCCGTTGCGTGGGATACGCCCGCGCGGGCCGATCGCCGCGGGGCCGGCGTTGTAGCCTGCGACGGCGAGCTTGACGGGATCGGCCGCGCTGCGAAAGTGCGCGAGCAGGCGCGCGAGATAGCTCGCGGCACCGTGCAGATTCGCCGTGCCGATGCGCGGGTCGACGCCGAGCTCGCGTGCGGTCTCCGGCATGAGCTGGCCGAGACCCTGGGCACCGGTGTACGACCGCGCCGCGGCATTCCAGCCCGATTCGACCGTCACGACCGCCATCAGCAGGAGCGGATCGACGCGCGTCCGGTGCGCTTCGGCGAGGACCTTCGCCGCGTAGATCTGCGAGCGTTCGGGCGAGAGCCGCGGGTTGATCGAACGGATCGTGCTCGCGTAGGCCGTCGACGGCAAGGTCGCCCTCGTCGCGACATTCTCGGCGGCGGACGCCCCGGTAATGAGAGCGGCGCCCGCGACGAAAGTCGCGAGCGTCGTGAGAAGCGGTCGCCGAAGCATGTCCGCCCGGCTTCCGGTCGCCGCCCGACCGCCCTTTCTCGAGCGGTCGAGCGAGCGTTAAGGTATCTTCGCGCCCCGGAAGAGGGGCGGTCTCAGCGCCCGGGGCCGTGCGCCCCCGCGCCGCCGGCTCCGAAGCCGCCGCCGCCGCCGAAACCATGGCCGGGACCGCCCGCGCTGCCGAAGCCGGCGCCGGCACGTGGGCCGCTCGGCGCGGCCTCGCTGCGAACGCCGCGCTCGACGGGGGACGTTCGTTCGATCGTCGCGGGCCGGGAGATGCCGGTGCTGCCGGGCGCGACCGCCGGAACCGAGATGCGGGCGGGGGCGATGGCCCGAGTGCCCGGTGCCGTCCCGAACACCGTCGAGGCGGTCGGGAAACGCCGCGTGGCGCTGCCGGTCATGCTCGCCGGCGCGCGAACCCTTGCACCGAGATCGAACCGCTGCCATGCATCACCGGTCGACCCGTACGTTCTCGGGACGAATCGTTGCGGCTCGGTCCGAACGCCCGCTGGCTCGGAACGCCCGGCGGGAGCCTCGGGCACGACGACGCGCGTCGCCGAGTCGCGCGTCGCGCCGAACCGATCGAAGGCGCTCGGCCCGGTCGAGGCCGGGCGCGTGGTCGTGAACGTCCGTCCGGATCCCGCGCGCACGTCCATCCGGCGCGCCTCGGCGGCGGCCGCGGCGGCGGAGCCCGCCGCCGGGTTCGCGAGGCCGGTCGTTCCGGGTCGTGCGAGCGTGGTGAACTCGCGCCGTGTTGCAAATTCGACCGCGGCCCGCTGCTCGGCGAAGCTGCGGATCGGGACCGGGCTCGTGAGGTTTCCGCGCACGGCCGCGAACCGGTCGGCCGCCAGGTGGTTCAGCTGCGCCGACCGCTCGCCGTACGCGAGGCTCTGCCGATCGGGCACGACCGGCACGACGCCCCGGATCGGCGCGATCCCCGCCGTGCGGACTTCCGCCGCGGTCAGGGGAATCCGATTCGCGGAGATCGTGCTCTGACCGAACGCCGCCGAGCGAACCGCGACGAGCCCGCCCGGAGCGCCGGCGTTGCCGAAGCGCGAGATTTGGTTGATCGTCCCGTTGTTGACGTTCGTGACGTTCACGTTCGTGATATTCGTAACGTTGGCGTTCCGGCCGTACGCGTAGCCGCCGCGGAATTCGCCGAAGCCGTAGCCGCCGTAGCCGCCGTAGCCGGCTCCCCACCACGGGTGAAACGCCTCGTACGGGGCGAGCGGCACCCAGCCGACGTTGCCGATGCCGATGCCGAGCCCGGAGCCGAAGCCGCCGCCGAAACTGAAGAATGCGACGAGCGCGGGCCGGTACACGGGCACCGCGTACGCGAGCTGGGGCGTCCAGTACCAGCTCGAATTCGTGTAAAACCAGCGGCCATAGTGATAGGGCGCCCAGCCCCACGGCTCCGCGGCGACCCACGTCCAGCCGTAATATGGCTCCCACGCCCAGCGGCCGTCGCTGTAGGGCGACCAGCCCGCGCCGTAGTTCGGGCGCCACGAATAGCCGTAGTTGCCGACGTTGCTCCACGAACCGTACGCATCGAGATCGGAGCCGCCGACGATCTGGTCGTCGAGATAGGCGTAGCTCCGCGCGCTCGCCTCGGCGCGGTCGCGCTCGCGATTCCAGGCATCGAAGCCGTCGGCCGCATCGAGCGCGACGCTCGCGCTCTCCGCGAGCGCGCCGTCGCTGCCGATTCGCACGACGTCGCCCGCCGCGAGCTCGCGCGTCGTCGATCCGGCGATCACCGACGCCCTGCCCGAGCGCACGTTGATGGTCGTCGCCCCGGAGGCGTCGACGTCGACGCGATACGCGCCGCTTGCGTCCGGGCGAATCGTCGCGCCGGGCGTGTCGATCTCGGGATGCGTCGCCGCGCCGCGAAAGAGCCGCAGCTCCAGTTCGCCCTGCGCGAGCTGTGCGGCGGTGGCGGCCGAATCGATCGTCGTGAAACGCAATTGCGTCTGCGGTCCGACGCGCAGGGCCGCGCGGCCGGTGAGCTCGAGCTCGGCCCGCGCGTTCTTGCCCGTCGTGAGGTAGTCGCCCGCGTCGAGCGGCGCGTTGACGGCGGCCGCGACCGTGTCGCCCGAGTCGGCGCGCCGGACGTCGACGTTGCCGCGGATGACGCCGATGCGGGCCACGCCGGGCTCGTTCGTGTCGGCCGATGCCGCGGCGCCGAGGGAGACGGCGCCGAGCAGGGCGAGCGCCGCGACGCGGCTACCGAAGCGAACGGAGTGGGGAGAGAACGGGGACATCGGCAGGCCTCCTGAGGCGACGTTCCTATCATACGCCTGCCACGCGACCCCGGTTCCGGACGTGTCCCAGGCCACGGGAGATTTAACGACGTTTTCACCGTGGGGAAAGAGGTTGCCATGGCACGCTTTCTGCACACCTCGATTTTCGTGGACGACATGGCCGCCTCGATCGCGTTTTACGAGCAGCTCGGTCTCAAGCTCCTCGACGGCCCGCTCCACTATCCCGGCAACGCCGACATGGCGTTCGTCGGCCGCGACTGGAACGCGTACGTCGAGCTCGTGTTCGATCTCGAGGAGCACGAGCCGTACGAGCTCGGCAACCGGTACGAGCACCTGGCGATCGAAGTCGAGGGCGATCTGGCGGAAAGCGTCGAGCGGCTACGCGCCGCGGGCGTCAAGATTCTCAAAGAGCCCAAGACATCGCCCGGCGGCTCGCGTGCGATCGCGTTCGTCGAAGATCCGAGCGGTATCCCCGTCGAGCTACTCGAGTCAAAAGCCGGAAACGTGACCTGACGAACCGCGGTTAGGGGTATCCCTCACGTGGGGACAGGCGACGCGGAACCCACTCGCTTTCCGGAGGTCGCTCTTCTTTATGGCTCACTCGGCTGCCAAAGGTCTCCTCATCACCGCGGGGCTCTGCTTCGCCGCTTCCATCAGCCTGACGCTTGCGGGGCATCCCGAGCCCGCGAAGATTCTCGGGATGTATCCGCCGACGCTCGTTGCGTGCGCGGTGTTCGCCCTGGTCGCCGAGCCGAAGCAGCTCTAAGACCAGACCCGGGAGCCGTTGGGCCCGCCCGGCCCGCCGGGGCGGGCCCTTTCGCGTTCTATCGATAGATGAACGGATCGCTCGGCGGCGCGATGCGTCGCCATGACGAAACGCGTTCCGCGAGCCCGCCGGGCTCCGCCTCGAGCGTGCCGTCGATGCGGAGCCAGGTGCCGTCTCGTACGGGCAGCGGACCCGCCGTCCGGACGCTGACGAGCGATGCGTCGGCGCGACAGCACGAGATCGCGTAACGCTCGACCGTCGCGTGCGAGCCGTGCGAGCGCGCGACGCCGACGAAGGCGAGCCGTTCGCCGGCGTAGGCCGCGTCGAGCTGGGTCGCCTCGGCGACGGTGACCGGCACGGGGGACCCGGCTGCGGATGCAACCGCGAGGAGGACGGGGATGCCGACGGCACCGGGCGAGCTCGGCCGGCGGCTCGTCCGGACTGCAAGCGCGGCACCGAGCCCAACGATCGGGAGGAGCCTCGGATTCACGAACCCGGCCGGGCCGCGGATCGCCAGCAGCGCGAGGCAGGCCGCGAGCGCAAGACGCGTCGGGCCGGCTCGCGGACGAGCGGGCTCCGGTCGGCGCATCGCCGTCTCCGAGCAGCGCTCCACCACGCCGGAGCGGCGCAGGGCGCGGCGCACGGGCCCGAGCGCGTGGCGCAACGTGAGGAGCCCGGCGCTCGCGAGCGCGCCCGCGGCGGCGCTGGGAACCGCGTGCTGCAGCGCCGCCGCGATCGCGACGCCGGCCGTGGCGCACGGGACGACGGCACCGAGGACGAGGCCAAGGAAGAAGCCGGCCACGCGACCGGCGGTCGAGCCGGTAAGCGCCGCATCGTGCGCGCCCAAGCCGGCGGCGACCACGGTCGCAACGGCCGCCGCCGCGCCGAGCTCGGCGAGGTCGCCGAAAAGACCACCGCCGGCCGGATCGTGCACGGCGTCGGCCCGCGCGCGCCCCGCTCGGGCGAGCAGGGCGAGGCCGGCCACGACCCGCGCGAGGGCGACGAGCGGGCCGAAGGCGAGCCAGCACACCGCAATCGCCGGCAGCGCGAGCGCGCCCGGGACGCGTCCGCCGCAGCCGCAGCCGGCGAGCGCGACGAGCGCGCGGGCGCGGCCGCCCAGCAGTTCGGCCGCGAGCAGGAAGGGCGCGGCTTCGAGGATCGTTCCCGCGGCCGCGGCGAGCCCGGCATGAGCGGCGCCGGGCCCGGCCGCGGCGCAGAGGGCCCCGCCGAGGACGAGTGGGCCGATGACGGGCCCCGGGCGCGGCGGTCGTCTCACGCGCCGCCCATCACGCCGCGGCGGCGTGCGCCAAGGGTGCGGCCGAGGCTTTCCGGTCGTCCGCGCGCGAAGAAAGGGCCCGATGAGCACGATCGTCGCGCCGCGGGGAACGGCCGATCTCTTTCCGCCCGCGAGCGAGGCCTGGCTTGCATTCGAGGCGCGCGTCCGCGCGATCGCCCGGCGTTTCGGCTACGGCGAGATTCGGACGCCGATGTTCGAGTCGACCGAGCTCTTCGTGCGCGGCGTCGGCGAGACGACCGACATCGTCGAGAAAGAGATGTACACGTTCGCCGACAAGGGCGGCCGCAGTCTGACGCTGCGCCCCGAGTGGACGGCGCCCGTCGTCCGGGCGTTGCTCGAGCACTCGCTGCTCGCGAACGGGCCGCGGCGGCTCTCGTACGTCGGGCCGTTCTTCCGGTACGAGCGGCCGCAAGCGGGCCGCTCCCGGCAGGCCAATCAGTTCGGCGTCGAGTGCTTCGGGTTCGCCGGCCCCGAAGCCGACGTCGAGGTCATTCAAATTGCGCACGAGGTGCTGCGGGCCTACGATCTGCCGGGCGTGGCGCTGGCGATCAACTCGATCGGGGACGACTGCTGCCGGCCCGCGTATCGCGAGGCGCTGCTCGCGCACTTCCGTCCGCACGCGGCCGAGATGTCGGCGGATTCGCAGCGCCGGCTCGAACGCAATCCGCTGCGCATCCTCGATAGTAAGGCACCTGAAGATCGGCCGTTCGTCGAGAGCGCGCCGACCTTCGCCGATGCCCGCTGCGCCGCGTGCGCCGCGCACTTCGCCGGCGTGCGCGGGCTGCTCGACGCGATCGGCGTCGCCTACACTGTCGATCCGAAGCTCGTGCGCGGCTTCGACTATTACACGCGAACGGTGTTCGAGTTCTCGTCGACGGCGCTCGGGGCGCAGTCGGGTGTCGCGGGCGGCGGCCGCTACGACGGCCTCGTCGCCTCGCTCGGCGGCCCTGCGACGCCCGCCGTCGGCTTCGGCATGGGCATCGAGCGCTTTCTGCTCGTCCTCGAGAAGTCGGGCCGGCTCGCGGCGCCCGAGCGCGCCGGGATCGCGGCGATCGCCCTCGGCGCGGACGCGCGCGCCGCGCTCGTGCCGCTCGTGGCCGCGCTGCACGCCACGGAAACGGAGGTTACGGTGACGACGGATTACGGCGATGCGAAGCTCGCGACGCAGCTGCGGCGCGCGGACCGCATCCGCGCGCGCGGCGCGCTCGTGCTCGGCGACGACGAACGTGCCGCGGGCACGGTGCTCGCGCGCGATCTCGCGACCCGCGAGCAGGCGACGCTCGGCCCCGCGGGGTCGCCAGCCGCGCTCGCGCGCGATGTGCTCGCGTGGTACGCGGGCCTACGCCCGGCGCCCGCGGAGGCGGCGGCGTGAGCGCGGGTGAGTTCGAGACGGATGCGGGCGACGACGATGCCGAGGAGCTGGATCTCGGAGGCCTCGGCCTCGGGGCGCGCGCCGGCGTCGGGTCGAATGCCGACGTCTATGCGGAGCTGCTCGCGATCCTGCACGACAACGATCTCGACTCGCTCGAGGTACGCATCGGCGAGGAGACCTACGAGCTCGTCGCGCGGCCCGAGCGGCCCGTCGCATACGCGGGCCCAGCCGCGAGCGAATCCTTCGAGGACGTGCTGCTGCCGCCCGAGGAGTTCACGGCCGGGTTGCGCGGCATACCGCCCAACGTCCGCACGGTTACGGCGCCGATCATCGGCGTGTTCTACCGCTCGGCGACGCCGGGCGCCGACCCCTTCGTCGAGGAGGGCGACCGCGTCGAGGCAGGCCAGGTGCTCTGCATCCTCGAGGCGATGAAATTGATGAACGAGATAACGAGCGATTATAGCGGGACGGTGCGCCGCATCCTCCCCGAGAGTGGCGCGCTCGTCTCACTGGGCGAGGAGCTGCTTTGGATCGAGTGATCACCCCCGCCGAGCGCCGCGCGCCGCGGCTCGATTTCCGCGCGCTCGTCGAGTTGCGGCGCGGCCTGCTCGATCCCGAGAAGTACGAGCCGATGGTCGCCGCGGTCGTCGCGGCGCTCGTCGCGGCGTTCCGCGGGGGCGGCAAGGTGCTCTGGTGCGGCAACGGCGGCAGCGCCGCCGACGCGCAGCATCTCGCCGCCGAGTTCTCCGGCCGGTTCCTGCGCGAGCGGCCGGGCCTACCGTCGGAATCGCTCTCGGCCAACCCGTCGGCCGTGACCGCGATCTCCAACGATTACGGGTACGACCGCGTCTTCGCGCGCCAGGTCGAGGCGTTCGCGCGGCCGGGCGACGTGGTCGTCGGGATCTCGACGAGCGGCAACTCGCGCAATGTCGTTTTCGCGCTCGAGGAAGCGAAGCGGCTCGGCGTTACGACGGTCGCGTTCACGGGTAACGGCGGCGGCGCCATCGCCGACATCGCCGACGTCGCGCTCATCGGCCCCGACGGCATCGCCGCGCTCGTTCAGGAAATCCACATCACCCTCGGCCACATCGTCTGCGACCTCGTCGAGCAGGCGCTGTACCCCGACGCGTGAGCCGGCCCGCGGCGTTCCTGGATCGCGACGGTACCCTCATGGTCGACAGCGGCTTCATCGGCGATCCGAATCGAATCGAGATGCTCCCAGGCGTTGCCGAGGCGCTCGCGCTGCTCGAAGCGGCGGGCTACGCGCGCATCGTCGTCACCAACCAGTCGGGCGTGGCGCGCGGCATGTTCGGCGCGCCCGACGTCGAGAACGTCCACCGCGCGCTCGCGCAACGGCTCGCGGCGGAGGGCGCGTCGCTCGACGCATTCTACTACTGCGCGCATCTCGGCGCCGGCTGCGACTGCCGTAAGCCCGCCCCCGGGATGATCCGGCGCGCGGCCGCCGAGCACGATCTCGATCTCGCGCGCAGCGTCGTCTTCGGCGACCGCGGCAGCGACGTCACGCTCGGGACGCAGCTCGGCATCGATGCGGTGCTCGTCAACGCGCGGCTGCCGTACGACGGGCCGCCGCCACTGCTCGAGGCGCCGACGTTCCTTGCGGGCGTGCGCACCTATCTCGAGCTCGTGCGTGCATAACGCGCTCGCGCCCCCCGACGCGCGAGCGCTCTTCGCACGCATGCGCGACGTACGGGTGCTCGTCGTCGGCGACGCGATGATCGACGAATGGGTGTGGGGCCGCGTCTCGCGCATCTCACCCGAAGCGCCCGTGCCCGTGGTCGCCGTGACCGATCATTCGTTCACGCTCGGCGGCGCCTGCAACGTCGCGAGCAACCTGCGCGCGATCGGTGCGCGCGTCGCGTTCGCGGGCGTCGTCGGCGACGACGCGGAGGGCCGCCGTGCGCTCGAGCTGCTCGACGCGCAGGACGTTGCACGCGACGCGGTCGTCGTCGCGAGCGACCGGCCGACGACGCGCAAGACGCGCATCGTCGCGCACAATCAGCAGGTCGTGCGCGCCGACTGGGAACGCGTCGCGCCGCTTGGCGCGCGCGAGCACGCGACGCTGCGCGATCGCATCGCCGCGGCCGCGAAGGACTGCGACGCGGTCGTGCTCTCGGATTATGCGAAGGGGCTCTTCACGCGCGAGCTCGTCGAAGCCGCGGGCGTCGCGCCGATCGTCACCGCCGACCCGAAGCCCGCGAACCTCGCGCTCTTCCGCGGCGTCACGTGCGTCGCGCCCAACGCGAGCGAGGCCGCGAGCTCGGTCGGCATCCCGATTACGGACGACGCGTCGCTCGAACGCGCCGGCGCGGCGCTGCTCGCGGCGCTCGAGAGCCGCTACGTCGTCGTCACGCGCGGCGAACGTGGGATGGCGTTCTTCGGCCGCGACGGCGAGCGGCTCGACGTCCCCGCCGTCGCGCGCGCCGTCTTCGACGTCAGCGGCGCGGGGGACACGGTGATCGCCGTGCTCACGGCCGCGCTCGCGGCGGGCGCGCCTGCGCCGCTCGCGGTGCGGCTCGCGAACTTCGCTGCGGGCGCCGTCGTCGAGAAGCTCGGGACCGCGACTGCCTCGCCCGATGAGATCCTCGAGCTCGTCGCGGCGGCGCCGCATGGCTGAGCGAGGCCGCCGTGGCTAACGCCGAAGCCGCGGCGCCCGTGCTCGACGTCGCCGCCGCGGTCGCACTGCGCGAGGCGTGGCGCATGGCCGGCCGGCGCGTCGTCTTCACGAACGGCGTCTTCGATCTCGTGCACGCTGGCCACGTCGCGTATCTCGCGTGGGCGCGCGCGCAGGGCGACGCGCTCGTGCTCGGGCTCAACGCCGACGCCTCGGTCCGCGCGCTCAAGGGTCCCGCGCGGCCGCTCCTGCCGTTCGCCGATCGCGCCGCCGTGCTCGCCGGGCTGCGCAGCGTCGATGCGATCGTCGGCTTTGCGGAACGGACGCCCGAGGTACTGCTCGATGCGATCCGGCCCGACGTGCACGTCAAGAGCGCGCAGTACCGGCTCGAGGATCTTCCCGAACGGCTCGTCGTCGAGATGCACGGCGGCGAGATCCGGTTGGCGCCGCACCTCGCGGGCCATAGCACGACCGACATCGTCGCCGAGATCCGGCGACGCTACGGTGGTTGAGCGATGCGCATCGCGCTGACCGCGAACGGTCCGGGTGAGGTCGCGGGCTGGGTGCGGCCGCTGCTCGCCGCGCTCCTGCGGCTCGCGCCCGAGACGGAAGCAACGCTCTTTCTGGTGCCCGACGATTACGCGACGGGCCGCGAGGCCGAGGTGATGCGGCGCCTCTTTCCGACGATCGCGGTCGTCGCGCCCGCGGAATACGTGCGCTTCGCGCTCGGCCGCGAGCGCTCGGGCCGCGAGGCGCTCGGGCGCATGGACGTCGTGCAGTATCTCGGCGGCGACCTCGCGCATGCGGCGCGCGTGCGCGCCCGGCTCGGCGGCGAGCTGCGGTCCTACAAGTTCGCGCGGCCGCGGCTCGCGGCGACGATCGCCCGGGCGTACGCCATCGATGCGCGCAACGTCCGCGAGCTCGAGCGCGCGAAGCTGCCGGCGCGCAAGATCCTCGAGATCGGGAACCTCGCGATCGACGGCGCGCTCCGCGAAGCCGCCGGCGACTTTGCGCCGAGCGGCATCGACGCGGCGCTTGCGCCCGGCGCCGTCCTGTTTCTGCCGGGCAATCGTCGGCTCGAGCTCGCGAACATGGTTCCGATGTTCCTCGAGACCGCCTGGCGGCTGCGGGAGCGGCGGCCCGATCTGCACTGCGGCTTCGCGATCTCGGCGTTCGCGAACGAGCACGATATCGCGCGCGCGGCCAACGGCGGCGGGCATCGGAACGCCTGGAGCGAGCGCGGCCGGGTCGTGCCGCTCGGCGCCGGGCTCGGCCTGCAATCCGACCGCGGCGGCGCGCCGTTTCCGATCGTCCGCGATGCGATGCGGCACGCATCGCGCGCGGCGTTCGCCGTGACGCTGCCCGGCACGAAGTGCATCGAGCTCGCCGCGCTCGGCGTGCCCGCGCTCGTCGTGACACCGCTCAATGCCCCGGAGGTCGCGGTCATCAACGGCATCTTCCAGTACGTCGATCGGATCCCGGCGCTCACGCCCCTCAAGCGCGCGCTCGTCGTCGGCGTCGATCGGCGCTTCGCGCGCGTCGCGCAGCCGAACATCGATGCCGACGCGTTCCTCATGCCGGAGCTGCGCGGGACGCAGATGCCGGGCGAGCTCGCGCGCCGGATCGCCGCCTACGCGGGCGAGGCGTCCGCGCGAGCCGAGGCGAGCGCGAAGCTGCGCGCTCTCTACGCCGCGCACGTCGGCGCGGCCGAGCGGATGGCGCGCGACCTGCTCGAGGCGCACGCATGAGGATCTCGGTGATCGTCCCGACGCGCGACCGCGCGGCGTCGCTGGAACGCGCGCTCGACTCGCTGCTGGCACAAAATACTTCGCTCCCGTATGAAATCGTCATCGCCGACAACGGCTCGAGCGACGCGACGCCGGCACTGCTCGCCGCCCGCGCGCAAAACGACGGCCGCGTGCGCTCGGTCTCGGTTCCGCAACCCAACCGCGCCGCGGCCCGCAACGCCGCGATCGCGCTCGCGCGCGGCTCGCTCCTGCTCTTCTGCGACGACGACGTCGTCGCGCCGCCGGGCTACGTCGCGGCGCACGCCGCCGCGCATGGCGATACGTTTCCCGTCGCGGTATCCGGCCCGATCCTCAACGTCCCGAGCGCGGCCGACCGGCCATCGCCGTCGTGGAAGAACGGCTCGCGCGCGTTCTTCTGCACGTGCAACGTCTCGGTGCCGCGGACGTCGCTGCTGGCGGCGGGCGGCTTCGATCCGGCATTCGACCGGTACGGCTGGGAGGACACGGAACTGGGCCTGCGGCTGCGCGCACGCGACGTGCGGCGCGCGTTCGCGTGGGACGCGTACCTCTGGCACGTGAAGCCGCCCGCCGTGGAGACGCTCGACGTCGTCGCCGCGAAGACTCGCGAGCGTGCGGCGATGGCGGCGCTCCTGCTCGCGCGTCACGACGGGTGGCGGACGCGGCTCGCGACCGGCGCGTATGGCCCCAATCTCGTGCGCTCGGCCGTGCTCGCGCCGCGCTTCGCGCTGGCCGGCTTCCGGCGCGCCGCCGAGAGCGCCGCGCTGCCGGCCGTCGTGCGCGCGATCGCGCGCGGCCAATATCTCGACGGCACGTACGTCGCCGAACTGCGCAGCGCGCTGCGTTCGGCGGCGACGGGTGCGACGGGCGCGACGGCGGAGACGGGCGCGACGGCGGCGACGGGCGCCGAAGGCGCACGTCGCCGATGAAGATTCTGCTCGTGCGGCTCGACGGCATCGGCGACGCGCTGGTCTGCGCGCCACTCGTCGCGGCGCTGCGCGACGCGGGGCACACGCTCGGCGCGCTGCTCTCGACGCGCAACCGCGACGCGTTCGGCCCGGGCGTCTTCGCCGCGCGGCACGTCGTCGAGCGCATTCCGTGGCCGCGTCACGGCTCGACGCCGGGCAGTACGCGCGTCGCGCTCGCACAGGCGCGCGCCGAACGTTACGACGCCGCCCTCGTGGCCTCCGAGGAGCTCGAGGCCTACGCGTTCGCGCGCGACTCGGGAATCGGCCGGCGCGTCGGCTTCACGAACGGTTGGCAGAAGCCGCTCAAATCGCTGCGCGTGCGGCGGCTGCTCGGTCGGGCGATCGTGCGGTCGGCGTCGGCCCGGCGCGCGGGGGAACACGAGGTCGCGACGCTCTTCCGGCTCGGCGCGGGGCTGCACGACGAGGAGGCGCCGACCCGCGACCTCGCGCGCCTGCGGCCGCTCGTGCTGCAACCGCCCGTCGCGCGTCACGGCCGGATCGTCGTGCAGGTCGACGGGAAGTTCGTCGGCAGCGGTATCGACGAGGAAGTGTACGTCGCGCTCGCGCGCCGGCTCGCGCCGCTCGGTGCGGTCGCAATCGGCAGCGACCCCGCCTTCGTCGCGCGTATCGCGAGCGCGGCGAAGCTCGCGGTCGTCCCGACGCCGGACGTCACCGATTGGAAGGCGGTCGTCGCGGGCGCGCGGGCGATCGTGACGCCGGACGGCGGCGCGGCGCACGTCGCGGGCATGACGGGCGTGCCGTGCGTCGAGCTCTTCGCCGCGGGGCCCGACGTCGCGCGCGACATGCGGCGCTGGTCGCCGTGGGCGGCGCCCGCGCGCACGCTCGCGGTCGGCCTCTCGCGCGATCCCGCGGCGCTCGCGGCGGATGTCGCCGCCGCCGTCGGCGAGCTCGCGGGCGAGCCCATCCGCGCGTGAGCGCGCTGCTCATCTGCACGGGCGGCGGAATCGGCGACGTCCTCCTCGCGACGCCCGTCGCGCGCGCGCTGCGTACGACATACGGCGACGTCGTGGCGCTCACGACGGCGGCGCACCGCGCGGTGCTCGACGGCAATCCCGACCTCGGGGAGGTCTGGACGGCCGACACGCTGCGCGCCGACGCGGAGCGCGTTCGCGCGTACGGCTTCGCGGCGTCGGTGACGACGTGGGCGACGGTTGCCGCGGCGCTGTTGCCGGTCCTCGGCGGCGTGCCGGAGCGAGCAGGTCAGGCACGCCGGCCCTATTCGCGGCTCTTCAACCGCCGCGTCGTCGTGCGCAGCGAGCTGGGCGACCGCACGACGCACTGGACGCAGATTCTTCTGGACTACGCGCGTGCGCTCGGCTGCGAGACGCCCCGCGATGCGCTGCCATCGTTCGCCGTGAGCGCGTTCGCCCGCGCCGGCGTCCGCCGGACGCTCGCCGAGGCCGGCGTCAAGGGTTCCTACATCGTGCTGCATCCCACGCGCGGCATCTCGGGCGCACGCGAGCGCTGGCCCGTCGCCCGACTCGCTGAGCTCGCGCGGACGCTCCGCACCGAGCGCGGCGCGACGGTAGTCGTGACGGGCGCGGGCCTCGACCGCGCGATCGCCGACGTCGTCGCGGCGGCCGGCGCGGCGGTCTCGCTCGGCGGCCGGACGTCGCTCGCGGAATTCGGGGCGCTCGCCGCGGGCGCGGCGGCGGTGGTCGCGATGGATTCGGGTCCGATGCACGTGGCGGCCGCCGTCGGCGCGCCGACGGTCGGGATCTTCGCGCTGCAGACGGACGAGCCCGACCGCTGGGCGCCGCTCGGGCCGCGTGCGACCGTCGTCCGGGCGACCTACCCGTGTCCGGCCTGGCACCGCAAGGAGACGTGCCCGGACTTCGCCTGCGTCGCGGCGCTCGAGATCTCGCGGGTTCTCGCGGCGCTCGACCGCGTGGCGCGGATTCCCGCGCCGGAACGGGAATCCAGCCTGGAACCGCCCGCCGTAACGAGGGAACGTTGAACGTTTCGAAGCCCGAGCAGCCGATCCGAGCCACCGGAATCGACGCCGTCTTCTATTCCGTCCGCGAGCCGTCGCGTGCCATCGCGTTCTACAAGGAGCTCCTGGACGTTCGTTCGACGACCTTCGAGAACGAGCACGGTGCGGAGTTCGTGCTCGCGGACGGCAGCGCGTTCGGCATTGGCGCGCTGCCGGGTGGCGTCGTCGAGCATTCGGGCTACGTGCTCTTCGCGGTGAGCGACGTGTCGGCGGCGGCCGAGCGCGTGCGCGAGCTCGGCGGTACGTTCGACGGCGAGGTGCGGACCTACCCGACCTGCCGCTCGGCCTGGTGCTCGGATCCCGACGGCAACGCCTTCGTCCTACACGAGCGCACGACGCCCTCAATCTGACCGTGCGGGCGACAATTCAGCTCTGCACCTTCAACCGGGCGCATCTGCTCGCGCGCGTGCTCGACGCGTGCTTCGATCAGACGCTGACGAGCGATGCGTACGAGGTCGTGCTCGTCGACGACGGCTCGAACGACGGCACGGCCGACGTCATCGCCGCCGCGCGCGAGCGCGCAACGTGCGCGTTCACGGTCGTCGTGCAGCGCAACGCCGGGCTCGCGCGCGCGCGCAACGCCGGGCTCGCGCGGGTGCGCGGTGAACGCGTGATCTTCATCGACGACGACGTGCTGCCGATCCCGGTGTTCGTCGCCGAGCACCTACGCTCGCACGAGCGCGCGCCGGCGGCGATCGTGCGCGGCGCGGTCGTCAATACGGAGAGCTTCGAGCGGCTCCCGGCGCCGTTCTGGACGCTCGCAAACTATTCCGGAAATTACTTCTGGACCTCGAACGTCTCGGCGCCGCTGCGCGCGATTCGCGATCTCGGCGGCTTCGTCGAGACGTTCCGCGAGTACGGCTGGGAGGACATCGAGCTTGGCCTGCGGCTGCGCGCAGCGGGCACGAAGACCGTGTTCAACGCGCGCGCGCTCGCGTTCCATTACAAGCCGCGGCCGCGTGCGGGCGCCGTCGATGGCATGCTCCGCCAGGCGCGCGCGCAGGCGCGCACCGCCGTGCAGTTACGCGCGCTGCACCCGACGTGGCGCGTCGTCCTCGCGACGGGCGACGATCCGATCAATCGTACGCTGCACCGGATCGCGCGGTTGCGCCGCAAGCCGGCGCGGCTCGAGCGGCGCATCGGCGCGCGTGACGGGGACCGCGCGCTCGGCGCGTGCGAGCTGCGCGCGGCGCGAAGCCTCGCACGCGAGGCGTACTTCGAGGAGCTCGAACGGGCGCGCCGCGCATGAGGATCGTGCTCACGCGGCTCGACCGCGTCGGCGATCTCATCCTCTCGACGCCCGCCATCACGTCGGTTCGCCGGTCGTGGCCGGACGCGCACGTCACGCTCGCGTGCAGCCGGCACAACGCCGTCGTCGTCGATGGCAATACCGACGTCGACGACGTGATCGCGATACCCGATCACGCCTCGCCCGCAGCGCTCGGCCGGACGCTTCGCGGCGATTGCGATCTCGCGATTGCGCTCGCGCCGAGCGCGCGCGACTTCGCGCTCGTCGGGGCGACGCGCGCCCCCGTGCGCGTCGGCTACACGTACGTTCGGCGCTGGTTCGCCCGCGCGACGGCGGGCTTCGCGCTCACGCGGCTCGGCATCTCGGAGGCGGATCCCGAGCTCTGTGAACGCGACCCGAGCCGCGTCGTGCGGCACGAGGTCGATCAGGTCAACGAGCTCGTCCTCCTCGCGGGCGGGACGCGCGTCTCGCGCGATCTCGTCGTCTCGATCACCGACGCCGATCGCGCCGCCGTCGCCCACGTGCCGGTGGGTGCGCTCGCGCTGCATCTCGGGCCGCGCTGGTTCACCGAGGGCAGCTCGTATGCGAGCGTCGTGGAGCTCGCGCGCCAGCTGCGCGAGCTCGGCGCGCCGCTCGTCGTCACGCATGGCGCCGACACCGCCGAGGAGGCCGCGCGCCTGCGGACCGAGGGCGTCGCGGATCTCGTCATCGGCGGCATGACGTTCGCGCAGTGGGCGGCGGTCTTCGAGAAGAGCCGGCTCGTCGTCACCGTCGACACGGGCGCCACGCACGTCGCGAGTGCCGTGCGCAGGCCGACGGTCGTGCTCTTCGAACACCGGTACTTCCAACTCAACTCGCAGGAATGGTCGCCCTACCGCGTTCCGGCGGCGTGCCTGCGGAAGCCAGCGACGAGCGATCCCGCCGCGCTCGCTGCCTCTCGCGCGGCGATCGTCTCGGCGGCGCGCGAATTACTCGGCGCCACGATCCAAGTGAGATGATGGCTCTCGAACTCAGCGTCGTGATCCCGACGTACGACCGCATCGGCACGCTCCGGCACGTCGTCCCATCGCTGCTGCGGCAGACGTTGCCGCAGGATCGCTACGAGATCGTCGTCGCCGATTCGAACTCGACGGATGGGACGGCCGAGCTGCTCGCCGAGATCGCGCGCGACCACCCGAACGTGCGGCATCTGCCGGCGGCGTACGGCGGCCGCGCCGCCGCCCGCAACGCGGGGATCTCCGCGGCCCGCGGCGAGGTCGTCCTGTTCACGGACGCGGACATCGTGGCGACCGAGGATCTCCTCGAGCGGCATCTCGCGCACCACCGCGAGCGCAAGAAGATCGCCGTCGTCGGCAAGGAGCTGCAGGTGCCCTCGATCGAGGCGTACGAGCACCTGCGCGATCATCCCGAAGAACGCGCGCCGCTGCACCCCGATACGCGTAAACGGCTGTCGTGGCTCTATTTCATGACGGGCAACGCGTCGGTGCGAAAGGCCGATCTCGATCGCGTCGGGCGCTTCGACGAGGCGTTCACGGGCTACGGCCACGAGGATCTCGAGCTCGGCTATCGGCTCGAGAGCGCGGGCATCACGATCGTCTACGAGCCCGAAGCGATCGACTACCATTGCCAAGACGTCCCGTACGCCGAACAAAAGGAGAAGATGGTGCTCGCCGGTCGCTCGACGGTGCGCTTCTGGCGCAAGCACCAGACGCTCGTCGTGCGCGCGCGGCTGGGCATGCTGCCCGTCTCGCTGTGGTGGTACCATCGGCTCGCGAAGCTGCCGGCCGTCCTCGGCTGGCTCGAACGCCGCGCCGCGCGCGCGCCGGGTAGTGCGCGCGAGATCGTGTACCAGTTCCACTATCTGCGCGGCGTGAGCGCGGCGCTGCGGGGCTCCGATCGTGGCTGACGCGGCGCGCCGCTCGTGTGGCGGCATCCGGCCCGAGGACGCGGGCACGACGGTCGAGCTGCGCGGCTGGGTCAATCGCCGCCGCGATCACGGCGGGCTTGTCTTCATCGACCTGCGCGACCGCGACGGCATCACGCAGTGCGTCTTCGATCCGGTGGAGCCCGGCGCGTTCGCGACGGGCGGCACACTGCGCAACGAGGACGTCGTCGCGGTGACCGGCACCGTCCGCGAGCGGCCCGCCGGTACGGAGAACGACCGGCTCGCCACGGGTGGCGTTGAGCTCGCCGTCACGGCGATCGACGTGCTCGCGAAGTCGGAGACGCCGCCGTTCCCGCTCAATACCGACGCCGACGTCGACGAGTCGCTGCGGCTGCACTACCGCTATCTCGATCTGCGGCGGCCGCAACTGCAGCGCAACCTTACCGTGCGGCACAAGCTCGTCAAGGCGATGCGCGACTTCTTCGACGAGCGCGATTTCCTGGAGATCGAGACGCCCGTCCTCATCAAGAGCACGCCCGAGGGCGCGCGCGACTTCCTCGTGCCGAGCCGCCAGCGTCCGGGGGCCTTCTATGCGCTGCCGCAGTCGCCGCAGCTGCTCAAGCAGCTGCTGATGGTCGGCGGGTTCGGGCGCTACATGCAGATCGCGCGCTGCTTCCGGGACGAGGACTCGCGCGCGGATCGCCAGCCGGAGTTCACGCAGCTCGACGTCGAGCTGTCGTTCGTCTCTGAGGAAGACGTCATCGCGCTGATGGAGGCGTGCATCGTGTACGTCTGGCAGCGCGCGCTCGGCGAGACAATCCCGCAGCCGATCCCGCGCTTCGCGTTCGCCGACGCACTGCGCGACTACGGCAGCGACAAGCCCGACCTGCGCTTCGACCTCACGTTGCGCGACGTCGCGCCCGCGTTTGAAGGTACGGCGATCAAGTTTCTTGCGACGCACGTCGGGACGGATGCGAGCCGGATCGCGGCCGTGCGCTATCCCGGCGGCGCAGGGCTCTCGCGGCGCGATTTCGACGCGCTCACCGAAACGGCGAAGACGTTCGGTGCGAGCGGCCTCATCTGGGTGACGTACGCCGAGGACGGCACGTGGAACGCCTCGATCAAGAAGCTGCTCGACGACGCGACCGTCGCGCGAATCCGTGAGCTCGGCGGGGCGGAGCCGGGCGACGCGCTGCTGCTCGTCGCGGGGCCGCGCGCTCAGGCCAGCGACATCGCGGGGAAGCTGCGGCTGCACGTCGGCGACCGGCTCGAGCTGCGCGATCCCGCGACGTTCCGGTTCTGTTGGGTCGTCGGGTTCCCGCTCTTCGAGCGCGATCCCGAGACGGGCGAGATCGCGCCGACGCACCATCCGTTTACGGCCCCGGCACCCGGCCACGAGACGCTGCTCGGCACGGATCCGCTCGCGATGCGCGCGCAGCACTACGACCTCGTGCTCAACGGCTTCGAGCTCGGCAGCGGCTCGATCCGCATCCACGATCCGGTCTACCAGCGGCGCGTGTTCGCGGACGTCTTCGGGATGAGCGATGAGACAATCGCGAGCCGGTTCGGCTTCTTCATGGAGGCGCTGCGGTACGGCGCGCCGCCGCACGGCGGCATGGCGTGGGGCGTCGATCGGCTCGCGATGCTCGCGTGTGGCGAGACCTCGATCCGCGACGTCATCGCGTTCCCGAAGAACCAGGCCGCGCGGGATTTGATGATGGACGCCCCGAGCGACGTTCCCGAAAAGAATCTACGAGAGCTCGGCCTTCGGACGCTCGCATTTACGACGGCCGCGCCCTCGCCGGTCCCGTAGCCCGTCCTGAGCGCCGCGTCGACCGGTGCGAGGCGCCTTCGTTGAGGAGTCGATCGTCCGGAGTCGAACGACTCAATGATGACGGCGCAGCCGAACGAGCCGCTAACGCAAGCTGAGTTTCGCGTCTGGGAGCTCGAGCAAGAGGCGAAGCACGAGTACGTCGACGGATTCGTCGAGCCGCTCTTCGGTGATCGTACCATATGCGGATTCGCGGGTGGAACGGTCCGACATGGCCGGATCGCGATGGAACTCGCCATGCGGATCGGGCCGCTTGCACGGCCGTGCCGTACGTACGGCTCGGATGTGTTGATCGAGACGTGGCGTAGCTCGCGCTATGCCGATGTGTTCGTTACCTGCGACGACCGCGACCGCGATGACGACACGGCGGTTCATCATCCGAAGCTCATCATCGAAGTGCTTTCGGAGTCGACGGCCAAGATCGACCTCGGACCGAAGATGCGTGAGTACCAGTCGATCGCAGAGCTCGAAGAGTACGTCACGATCGACTCTCGGAAGCGCTGGGCGCAGATCGTGCGCCGCGACCAGGGTGGCGTTTGGAAGCTCGAAGCGCCTGCCGCCACCGGTGATCTGGAGCTGCGTTCGATCGGCGCGACGATCGATCTCGAAGCGCTTTACGACATCGTCGGCATGCCGCCCGGTGAGGTTGCGTCGTAGCCTCGAGCTTACACGGCCGTCGTTCGTGGACGACCGCCCTTTGTTCCGTTCGCACGTGATGCGGCGGCGCGCGCCGGCGATCTCTTCGCGGCATTGAGCCGTGCCCCGATCGTGCTGAGCGTTTCTTCGCCGGCAGCCAGTACGAGAAGTTGATCGAGCAAGACGCCGTCGTCTACCGTGTCCGACCAGAGCCGCTCACGCCCTGGCGTAATCGCGATATCGGCGAGAGCGCCCGGACTTGCCTGCGCGAACCCGAGCATGGCGCGTCGTGGGACGCTTAGCGTCGATCGGGTCGAAAGCTCGACGCCGCGGCCTGAGCAGCGCAGTATTCGTAAGGAGACGTCGTCGAGATGGCGCCGATCGGCGACCGACATGCCGCGCTGACGGCTCGTATCGTCAGGCTGTTCTTTCGCCGGTTCGATGACTCGGGGTCATCGTGTGGCCGCAAAATCCGGTTGTGATGCGGCCGGACTCGATGCCGCAGCCCGACGTCTGTCTCTTGCGGCACGGCATCGTCGAGTACTGGGTCGTCGACGTCGCGAGCCGGAGCATCGAGATCTTCTCGGCTCCTCGAGACGACGGCTTCGAGCATCTTTCGGGCTTGACTGCGGGTCGCGTGGCACTCGTCGCGTTTCCCGATCGGCCGATCGGCGTCGACGAGATCTTCCTCTCGACTGGCCCCTGAACCGCGAGGCGGCGCTCGGCGCGCCGCGAATCGCGCCGCCATGATGCGAAGGCTCATCGCGACGCTCGGCGCCGTGCTCGCGGCGACGGCGTTCGTGGCGCTTCCGCGGCCGAGCGCCTCGGCGGGCGCGGAAGTCGTCGATCCGTCGCTGCTGCAAGCGTTACACTGGCGCTCGATCGGCCCGTATCGAGGCGGCCGGTCGCTCGGCGTGAGTGGCGTCGTCGGAAGCGGCCGGATCTTCTATTTCGGCGCGGTCGGCGGCGGCGTCTGGAAGACCGAGAACGCGGGCCGGACGTGGGCGCCGATCATGGACGGCGAGCACGTCGCCTCGATCGGTGCGATCGCGGTCGCGCCGAGCGATCCCGCGACCGTGTACGTCGGCAGCGGCGAGGCCGACATGCGCTCGGACATCATCGCGGGCAACGGCATGTATCGCTCGACGGACGCGGGCGCGACGTGGCGCCATGTCGGGCTCGACGTGACGCAGCAGATCGGCCGCATCCTCGTCGACCCGCACGACTCGCGGACGCTGCTCGTCGCCGCGCTCGGCCACGCGTACACCGCGAACGACGCGCGCGGCGTGTACCGCTCGACCGACGGCGGCGCGACCTGGACGCGCACGCTCTTTCGAAACGCGAACGTGGGCGCGATCGATCTCGCGGCGACGCCGGACGGCACGACGGTCTACGCATCGCTCTGGCAGACGCGCCGGCCGCCGTGGGCGACGTATCCGCCCTCGAATGGCCCGGGCGGCGGCCTCTTCGTGTCGCACGACGGCGGCGTCACGTGGCAGCCGATCGCCGGGCACGGCTTTCCGAGCGCCGGGCTCGGCAAGGTCGGGCTCGCGGTCGCGCCGAGCGATCCCGACCGCGTGTACGCGATCGTCGACGCGAAGGCCGGCGGGCTCTATCGCAGCGACGACGCGGGCGTGACGTGGCGGCGCTTCGACGCAGACCCGCGCCTATGGGAGCGCGGCTGGTACTTCTGCCACGTCGTTGTGGATCCGCACGACGCGGATCGCGTCTACGTCTCCGATACGAGCGTCTATCGTTCGAACGACGGCGGCGCGACGTTCACGGCGATCAAAGGCTCGCCCGACGGCGACGACTTTCACCAGCTCTGGATCGACCCGACCGACGGCTCGCATCTCGTGCTCGCGAGCGACCAGGGCACGACCGTCAGCGTCGACGGTGCCCAGACGTGGAGCTCCTGGCTCAATCAGCCGACGGGACAGTTCTATCACGTCGCGACCGATGATACGTTCCCGTACCATCTCTACGGCGCGCAACAGGATAGCGGCGCGGCGCGCATCGTCTCGCGCAGCGATCACCGCGGGATCGAAGCGCGCGATTGGCAGCCGATCACGGCCGGCGGCGAGAGCGGCGCGATCGCGCCGGATCCGGGCGACGCGAGCGTGATCTTCGGCGGCGTCGTCGCACGCGAGGACTTGCGCTCGCAGCGGACGCAGGACGTTTCGCCGACCGTCGGCCGGCCGGGGCCGTGGCGGGCGACGTGGACGTTGCCGCTGGCCTTCGGGCCCGACCGTGCGCTCTATTTCTCGCATCAGATGGTCTTCCGAACGCGCGACGGCGGAACGCATTGGGAAGCGGTCAGCGGCGACCTGACGCGTCGACATCCGGGGACGCCCGCGTCGCTCGATCCTGCCACCGCGGCCGACGCCTCGACGGCCGAGCCGCGCGGCGTCGTCTATTCGCTCGCGCCGTCGCCGCGCGACCGCAAAACTGTATGGGCGGGGACGGACGACGGTCTCGTGCGGCTCACGCGCGACGGCGGCCGGACGTGGCGCGACGTCACGCCGCCGGGCGTCACGGCCTGGAGCAAGATCTCGGGCATCGACGCCTCGCCTTTGGACGCGCGCACGGCGTACGTCGCGGTCGACCGGCATCAGCTCGGCGACGACCGGCCCTACGTCGACGTGACGCACGACGCGGGGCGCACGTGGCGCGCGGGCGTCGTCGGCATTCCCGACGAGAGCTTCGTGAATGCGATCCGTGCGGATCCGGTGCGGCGCGGTCTGCTGTACGCCGCGACCGAGACCGCCGTGTACGTCTCGTTCGACGACGGGCATCGCTGGCAGTCGCTGCAGCTCGGCATGCCCACGACGTCGGTCCGCGACCTACGCGTGCACGCGGACGACCTGGCGATCGCGACGCACGGCCGCGCGTTCTACATCCTCGACGACGTGACGCCGCTGCGCGCGCTCGCTGCGAACGCCTCGCGCGGCGCGCGGCTCGTCGCACCGCGGCCGGCGGTGCGGACCCGTCCGGGCGACGACCAGGCGGAGGCGTCGCCGCCAGGCACGCCGCTCGGCGCGAATCCGCCGAACGGCGCGATGCTCGACTACGTCGTGCCGCCGGCCGCGCGCGGCGTCGTGACGATCGAGATCCGCGACGCGGCGGGCCAGCGGATCCGGCGCTACGCGAGCGACGACGTCGCGCGGGCCGCCGATCCGCACGCCGTGCCGTATCCCGCGTACTGGATCGTGACGCCGGGCGCGCCGGGCAACGGAGCGGGCATGCATCGCTTCGTCTGGGATTACCGCATCGGCTCGAGCGACGGACCCTATGCGGCGCCCGGCCGCTACGTCGTGCGCGCGACGGTCGCCGGCCGCACGTTTGTGCAGCCGCTCGTCCTCCGGCGCGATCCGCGCGTCACCGCGAGCGATGCCGATCTCGTGGCGCAGATGCGGCTCGCGGTCGCGATCGATCGCCGCGTCGCCGAGCTTCGCGACGCTCTCGGCAGCGATGCTGCCGCGCTGCGCAGGACGCATGCCGCGGCGGCGCTCGTTTCCGAGATGCGGCTTGCACAGCACCTCGAGGACGCCGTCGAGAGCGCCGACGTAAAGCCGACGTCCGACCAGACCGACGCATGGCGCGCACTCGACGGCGCGTCCTCCCGCGTGCTGCAGATCTCACGCGCCTCTCATCGTTCGTGACGCGCGGGCGTAGGAGTCCGATCGCCGCCTGCGTACGACCGGCGAAGTATGGAAGCTTCCGCGTTTGAACGTCCGCTCGGGCGACATCGCGTCGTCGCACTGTGCCGGATCGTCGCGGCGATGGTGGCCGCCGCACTCGTCGTCGCATGGCCGACCGTATCGCATGCGGCGAACGGCATGCGGCCGTGCGATATCTATGCCGGCGCCGGGACGCCGTGCGTGGCGGCGCACAGCACGACGCGTGCGCTCTACGTCGCCTACAATGGGCCGCTCTACGAAGTCATGCGGCAAGCCGATGGCCGACGTTTCAATGTTCGCGTGCGTACGCCGGGCGGCGTCGCCGATGCGGCGGCGCAGGATGCGTTCTGCGCCGGTACGGCGTGCGTCATCACGCGCATGTACGATCAATCGCCGTCTCACAACGATCTCACCATCGAGGGCCGAGGCGGCAACGGTGCCGCCGACCGCGGCGCCGTCGCGAACGCCCTCCCGGTCGTGGTCGAAGGGCAGCGCGTGTACGGGCTCTTCATCATGGCTGGGATGGGGTATCGGGACGACGTCACGCGCGGCGTCACGCGCGGCGTCGCTCGCGGCGGCGAGCCCGAGACGATGTACATGGTGGCGTCGGGCGCGCACGTGAACCACCGCTGTTGTTTCGATTACGGCAACGCCGAGCTCAACAACAACGATACCGGCAACGGTCACATGGACGCCGTGAATCTCAGCACGAGCTGCGGCCGCCGGACATGCTATGGCGCCGGTCCGTGGGTGCAGGCGGATCTTGAGAACGGCCTCTTCATGTCCGCCCGCGGCGGCGACCCCGATCCGGCGTACACCGGGAACGGATCGCCGTTCGTGACGGCGCTGCTAAAGAACGACGGCCGGACGTTCTTCGCGTTGCGCGCCGGCAACGCGCAGCACGGGGAGTTGACGACGATCTATCACGGGCACGAGCCGCTCTGGAAGCCTGGCTATTCGCCGATGCATACGGAGGGTGCGATCGTCCTCGGAACCGGTGGCGACAACAGCAATGGTTCGATCGGATCGTTTTTCGAGGGCGTGATGACGGCGGGCGTGTCGTCGCCCGCCGCCGACGAAGCCGTTCAAGCCGACATCGTGCGCGCCGGCTATCGCCTGCCGCCGGGCTAACGCTCGCGCCCGACGCGCGCGGTCACTTCGATCTCGATCTTCACGCGCCGGTCGATGAGCTTTGCCTCGATCATCGTCGCGGCGGGCGGCGCGCTCGTGAACGCGCGGCGGATCGCCGGACCGCAGCGCGCGAAATCGCTCGCGCGCCGAAGGAAGTATCGCACGCGAACGACGTCGACGAGCGTCGTACCGGCGTCGGCGAGGACCGATGCGGTGTTCGCGAAGCACTGCTCGGTCTGCTCGGCGACGTCGCGCGAGATTCGCATCGTCGCGTACTCGAAGCCGGTCGTGCCCGAGACGAAGATCCAGTCGCCGTCGATCACCGCGCGCGAGTACGCGAACTCGCTTTCGAAGCGCGAGCCGCTCGAAAGACGACGGCGCGTCAACGAACGAAATCCGCATGATAGTCGTAGATGCTCGGGACGCCGACGCAGTCGACGTAGTGCGGCGCGAACGTCGTAGCGAGTGCCGCGTCGGTCGCGGCGGCATCGAGCTCCGGATCGCCCGAGCTTTGCGCGACCGAGGTCGAGACGACGTCGCCGCTCGTGTCGAGCGAGACGGCGATCGTTGCCGTGACGTGCGCGCCGCGGCCGCGAGCGGCACGGGCATACCGCAGCTGCGCGGCATGAACGGCCCGAGGCAGTTGATCGGGCCGGGTGCACGCCCTTGCCGACGTCTCGCCGGCCGGCGCGGTCGAGGGCGTCACGAGCGCGGTGAGCGCTCCGAGGACGAGGGTGGCGACCGATAGCATTGCCCGAGCCTATCGAACGGCCGCGTAGGCCACAAGGCGGGTCGAGTTAATGTTTGGTATCGTCCGCCTCGAGCACGCGGTGATACGCTCGAAACACGAGGTCGTGGTCATACCCGTGCGAGACGTAGAGCGCCTGCGCGGCGAAGTTTTCATGCGCGGTCGTGAGCGAGATGCGCGTAGCACCGGTCGCGCGCGCACACTGCTCGACGTAGCGTAGTAGCGCGCTCGCCACTCCGAGCCGTCGAGCCGACTCGACGACGAAGAGATCTTCGAGGACCCACACGCGTTCCAGCCGTAGCGTATCGAACGTCGGCAGCAGATGTGCAAATCCGATGATGCGGCCGTCGAGACGTGCGACGAGATAGTGCGTCGCACCGTCGCGTAGGCAGCGCGGACGAAGCTGAACGTCGCCTCGACGGCAGGTGCCTGAGCGTAAAAGTTTCGGTAGGCCTCGACGAGCGGAACGAGTTCGTCGATGTCCGCCTCGACTGCGGCAGCGACCGCGATCAGAGCGGGAGCCCCATCGCGACGGCGTCCCAGCGTTCGCCGTTCGCACGACTGATCTGTCTGCGAAGCACGCCCTCACGTTGGAAGCCGTGGCTTTCATACAGGGCAATCGCGGCCGTATGGTGCGCGAAGACGTCCAGCGCGATCGTGCGGAAGCCCGAGGCACGCGCGGCGATTGCCGTGAGGACGTCGAGCACGTCGTCGATGTCTTCCGGAACCGCCTCGGAGACGTCCATGCGGCTACATGCTCGCGTCGCGCACGCTCGGATCGACGCTGAGGATCCCGAACACCGCGCGCTTCGCATTGACGGAGAGCCGCTCTTCGACGAGCGCCTCGATGAACGCCATCACGACGTGCTTGTCGCGTGCCTCACGCGAATCGTCGTGGTCGTGGTCGTGGTCGTGCTCGTGCTCGTGCTCATGAGCGTGATCGTGGTCGCCGGGGTGATCGTGCATGATGTCGGTTGCGCGACGCGGCGGGATCGCGCCTGTATGCGGCTACAACGTGGCGCGCGCGGCGTACCGGCCGCGAGCCGGCGCCCAGACGCAAACGCTGCCGTCGAGCATGACGAACGTCGGGCAGCCGTCCACCTCGGCATTGAAATCGGCGTCCGCGCGCTTCGTCGCGGGCCAATCGACATCCGCGGTCTTGCGAGCGATCGCGCGCGCCTTCGATGCGTCGAATTGCGGCTTCCCGGCGATCGCGTTGAGCGCGGAAACGAGCGTCTGTGCCTGCATCGTCATCCTCTCGTTGGTGCGACGAGCGATCGACTTCGGCACCATCCCACGCGACTCACTCCGAGCGTTCGGGCGGACGGAAGACCTGTCGCAGATACCGCTCCGGCGCGGCGAGGAAATCACGCGTCACCCGAACGTGCTCGACGTCGTCGTATGCGACGGCGCGGATCGCGCCGGCCTCGAACGAGAGCAGCGCCGCGCCCGGCAACGCCATGAGCATCGGCGAATGCGTCGCGATCACGAATTGCGAGCCCTCGCGTGCGGCGTCACCGATGAGCCGCAGGAGCGCCAGCACGCGGATCGGCGAGAGCGGCGTCTCCGGCTCGTCCAAGAAATACAGTCCGCGCGGGACGAGGCGCGCCGAGAGCAGATCTAGGAAGGTCTCGCCGTGCGAGCGCGCGTCGGGCTCCTCGCCGTAGCGCGCCGCAAGCGAAACCTGAACACGTCACGGACGAATGAGTAGAGGACGGGATATAGATGCGGGTACCCGCATCGAGGCCCCTACGGTGTGGTCGGGGACGGAAGCCGGGCGCTCGACCGAGCAAGTCAAGCTCCGTTTGCGCCCCGAGGACGCGCTGCGCATTCGTGTCTCGGCGCGTGACGCTCGGGTCGATCTGAGCACGTACGTCGCGCTGCTCCTGGACGACCCGGAGCGCGCCGCTGCCGCTCGCATCCCGACGTCGGAGTTTCCGCTCGCGGACGTCTCGCGGCTCGCCGGCATCCTCGGCCTCTTGCCGGAAGAAGTGCGCCGATCGCGCGGCGAACTCGGCCGCGCGTTTGGGCTTCTGAAGCATCTTTTCGAAATGCCGTTGACGGCGAGCAACGCGGAGCGGCATGCGTTCGCGTCGCCAATGCCACGCGCAATGCGCGGGCGGCGATCGAGAACGTCGACGCGGCCGTCGATCGGCTCATGGACGAGCTTGCCACGATCCGCGAAGACCTTGCCGTCACGGCCCGGTGCCTCGCGCGGCCGTGACGGCGGCCGCAACGACAGCCGTGACGACCGCGCGACGATGATCGCAAAGCTCGCTCCGAAGCGTCGCGCCGGACGCGGTTCGTTCGGCGCGTTGAAGAGCTACCTCGAGGTCGATGCGAACGACCGCGAACGCGACGATCTCGTCGCCTCATGGAGTGGCGGCGTGGCGTCGCATGGAACAGCGGCGCTCGAGATGGAGGCGGTCGCGCAGCAAGCGCGCGCTGAGGGGAAGCGGCGAGAGCTCGCGGATCCCGTCTACCACGTGATCGTCTCGGCACGTCCCGGCGAGACGATCGATGTCGAACAGATGAAGCTCGCGGTCGATGCCGTGCGCCGGTCTTTGGGTGCGGACGAGCACCAGTATTTTGCGGCGATCCATCACGATACGGACACGGACCGCTCTCACGTCCACGTCGCGATCAACAAGGTGTCGCTGCGGGGGCGGATGCTCGATCGCTGGCAAGACTACGCGAAGCTCGCGAGAGCAGCCGAGTGGAGCGAGCGTGAGATGGGGCTGCACGTCGACCGGCACGTCGCGTGGCGCGACAAGCTTTGCGAACGGGAGCTCGGCATCGTCCCGGATACGGGTCCGAGTCTCGGACGTACCGAGGGCGTGGCGCAGGGGTCGACCGGCAAGAGGGCGCGACGATCGACCGGCGCGATGCGGTGCGCCGCACGAACTATTCGTGGGTTGCCTACGGTAATTGCCACTAAGCTAGTGCTTAGTGACACAAATAACCGTATTTATTCTAGAATAAACCATGAGTCGCATCGCTACGATGATTACCATGACGGACGAGGAGCGCCGCGAACTGCGGCGCATCGTTCGGGCGAGTTCTTCCGAACAACGCTTGGTGGACCGTGCGGCGATTGTCATCGC
>JAABUU010001009.1_pt1 | contig 52767 bp, 65 predicted proteins | sample 5559301 | NCBI WGS metagenome assembly JAABUU01 (sample SAMN10711884, study PRJNA513360) | rock metagenome | isolation source: Antarctica rocks | place: Antarctica: Victoria Land, Richard Nunatak white
AGGTGGGGGAGGCTGCCAGGGTGGTGCTGCGACGGGGCGGGACCGAAGCGCGGGGTGGGGCGCCCCGGCAGTGAGTTTTCGCGTGAGGAGTGGGGCAGTGCATATGGAGGCGTGAAGGCCACGGGAAACAGGGGCGCGGTGGACAGAGGGCGGGGCGGGCGTAGTAGCGTTTGGGAGGTGCGGCAGGCCTCATTCGCGGCACGCCAGCAGACAGGGACTTGGAAGTTAGCGGGTTGGCATGGCGCCGTGGGCGCACAGAAGTATCCTCCGCGGCAGGGCGCTCATCGGGCAGGGTCTGGTTTGGCTGCTCATTGGGTGTGGACGTGTGTACTGCCTGCGTGCGCTGCCCATGCCGGCCGCACTGGGTTCCCTGCGGCCGCCCCCTGGCACCTCCCAGTGGCCACGCGCGCGCTCAACCCACGCGCCCGCGTCGCCTCGCGGGCGGGCCAGGGGCGCATGGGCACGCGCGCAGAGCGTTTTGGGCCTGGCTGGCGGGATCGATCGCGCGGGTCCTTTCGCACTTGCCCTGCCCAGTGACGGGGGGCGGCCGCTTGTCAAGGCGGTTCCGCTTGCCACGTTGCGCTGGCCGGCCGGCCAGGCACCTAAAGAGGTGCAGGCGAGCACATGCGTGTCGTTATGCCAGCCTGGGCGTCGCAAGCGCGCGGCCCAAGGGTCGCCACAGAGCTGCTCATTGATTTCATTTTGGGGTTTATGAGGTGCTTGGGTCCCCGTGCTTGGCTGCCGCGCAGCTTCACAGCAGCCTGCTGCATGCCGCCCCGCGCCTGCTCGACCCCTGTGGCGTGCTTGCATGTGCACGGCCACAGGAACGTCTGCCTCGAGCGCGGCTGCGGAGGGCGGCGGCGAGAGACAACATGCTCCCTCGGGGGACACCATCGGCAAGCTATATGCCAGAATTGCCTCCGACCTGTGCTCGCATGGTGGGGGCAGCCCCTGTGGCGCCCGGCCCGCGCGGCGATGCTACTAGGACTTAGGGGTCCTGACTTAGGGGTCCCGATGACACCCTCCCTGCATTCAGGGAGCCGCTGTCCCAGGACAGAATTTGAGGACGCCCGGACGCCCGCGGGCCCAGCTCGCGGGCGCTGCGGCGGCGCGGGCAGCAACGCGTGCGATGCTGCACCGGCCAGCGGGGCGACGACGGGCGCTGCATGCATTGCGGACCCCTGCGGCGACGCGGGAATCCTGAGGCATGGGCGCGCGGCGTGCTGGTCTGGTGTCTGCTCCTAGGTCTAAGGACTAGGTAAAAGGAAAGACGCGGAGTATGTAGGAGGGGCAGGGGTGTGTAGGAGGAGCCTCGCGCAGCGCGACTTGGTGGGGCAGGCATTGAAGCACAGACTGTGCCAGAGGGTCGGCATCTGGACCGTCGTCAGGCGTGCAGGCTAGTGGCCGCGCGCGCTCGCCGTGCTTTACAGCGGCGGCCGAGTCGCCACTGAACCAGCGGGGCTGCGCGGGTCCAGGTTGGGGAGCCGTTGCACGTGCTGATGCTGCTGAGCTGAATAACCGTGATCAACTGGTGGCGCTGGTGCTGTTGCGAGGTCGGCGGTTTGCGTATCAACACTCTGTTACAGGGCTCTGTTACAGAGCGGCTCCAGCTGCGGTCGATCATGACAATGGTGGGCTACTGTGATCAGCCTTGCTCCTGTGTGAGCCGTGGGTGGCTGCGCAGAGGTCTGCTGCTTTCGCTGGCACGTGACAGCCTGCCCTGTATTTTGCTCCCGATCTGTCTGGGTTTTTGGATGCTTGAGGCGCTCACCAGGCTCCACTTTTCGGCGTGCTTATTGTAGGAGGGTGTTGTTCGTCATGCTTGCCTCTGACTATCATGTTGTGTGTCACGCTTGCCTCTGGCCATTTGCTGCGTCCAAGTAATCCCGTGGTGAGCGATGAGCATTGAACTGATGGTACTTCAAGCACTAGCCACATTGTTGGCTCAAATTTCTTTGAAGTCAATATCAGGCTGGTTGGCAGTGCACCCACATGGCCGGTCCACCGCTTCTCAAGAGCCAGTTGGCACGGCTACCAGCCCCAACTCGCACGCCCAAAGATGCCGAAGCAGGGCCTGCATGGTGCCACCCTGCCCGCGCACGGACCAGCCTGGTGCGCCATCCATGCGGCAGAACCCAGCCAGTGGGTCCAGGGTGTCCTGCTTTGAGCACGACGCGTCCACAACCTCTGCACCCGCAAGCAGCCCAACCCGCACAAGGAACAAGTACAGCTGCGCCTCTGCGCCCAGGGACCCAGCACCCCAGCGCCGCACCCATTGACTTGCCACCTCCACTCTGACGCCCAGCAACCCCGCGCCTCACTGCTGCAACCACTGACTCACGGCCTCACACTTGCGCCCAGTGACCCAGCGCCTCACCTGCAAAAGACACAGGACACACACACAGCATAGGGTACGCACTCAGTCCACCAAAGCCGAACTCCGGCTGTCCCAGCCGGCTATAGTCTTCCGCACACGCCCGCAGCCTCCCCACGCGCTTCCTGGACCATCAGCGGCGCGAGCCCGCGCACCGCATCTGCCCCGCCGCTCCCCTGACCTCCCAGCACGAGCGGCCGGCCGCGCCGCGCGCCGCGCGTCGAGCGCCCCGGCCGGCCCGCACACCGCCGGCCGCGGCGCGCGCTGCGCGCCGCAGCCCCTGAGCGCACGGCGCCCGCGCGCGCCGCGCAAGGGTAGCAGCAGGCAGGGCGGGCAGTCCTGCACGGCCTGCAGCGCTGCCGCCGCGGCCGCGCCGGGCAACCGCGTCAGGCGCCGCGCGTGAGCGTCCAGGCCAGCCAGCGGCCCATCTGTTGCGAGGCGCGCTGCAGGTCGTTGTACAGGAACGTGCCGCTGGTGTGCACCTGCGCGCGGGCATAGTTGTAGGGTGGGTACATTTGGTAGGGTTATCTTAGGGTAGGGCCTCAGCGCCGCTCCTGCTGCCGCGCGCTGCGCCGCTCGCCCGCCGCTGCCCACCTCTCAATCTCGACCGCTCTGAAACCGTCTCTTTGCAAGCGCCCCAGGTGCGCTCGCCAGACCCGCAGACACAGCGCGGGCTTGAGCCCGCCGGAGCGAGGCGCGCAGGCCGGGCCGGCGCGGCGCCGAGCGGCGCAGCGGGCGGGGGCCGCGGCGGCGGCGGGCGCGCGCGCGCCTCGAGCGGCGCGCGCGCGGTGTGGAAGTCGGAGCGCAGCTCGACGGTGAGCACCTGCTCGCGCGGCCCGCCGGCCACCAGGCGCGCCTGCGCGCGCCGCATCACGCCCGCCGGCACCCACACGCGCACCTGCGCGCCGCGCGCGCGCCGCGTCGGCCGCAGGCCGCGCCACGCAGCCCATGCGTGCCGGGCGCGGCCGGCAGAGGACACAGACGCAGGGAGACAGGTGTGGGCGCCGGCCGTGGCGCCCGAAACCCTGGGTCAAAACCCTACAGCGCTCCCCGCGGCGGGGTACCCCCGCGCCTGCAGATCGCGCTGCAGGCGCGCCAGGTTGCGCCGGTCGACCGCGCCGAGCGCCTGCCGCGCGCCGGCCGCCAGCCAGCCGGCCGACAGCGCGGCGGTGCGCAGCACGTCCGGCGCGCCCGGGCGCAGCGTGGCGTGCACGCGCGCCGGCGGCGGCGGCGGCGGCCGCTGCACCACCTCCGCGCGGCACCACACCTCGCCCAGCGCGTTGACCTGGCACGCGCCGCCGCACGCGTCAGCGCAGACGCAGCTACCTCAACCCTAACCCTAAAGTAAGCATGCGGCGGCATAACTGGCTGCTTTGCAACAGGCTGCTTTGCAGCCGCGCCGCGGTCTGCCCGGCGCGCGGATCTGGCGCGCGCCGCCGACTGAGCCGGGCACGGACGGGGCCCCCGCGCGCGCACCCGCACGGTGGTGGCGGTCTCCAGGCCGGCGCCGCGCACGTGCACGTCCAGCGCCACGTCCGCCTCGCGCCGCGGGCTGCGCCAGCCCAGGCCCGAGATCCAGGCCCAGGGGCGCAGCCACTGCCAGCGCTCCGGCGGCGCGGGCGCGGGCGGCGGCGCAGGCGCGGGCACCAGCGCAGGCACGGGCGCGGCCCCCGCGCCGGCTGGGCTGCCCTCGGCCGGGCGGCCCACAGCGCCCGCGTCGCCGCCCGCGCCGGCGCCCGCGCCGAGGCTGGCCAGGTCGTCCACAATCTGCGCGACGTCCTCCTTGCCTGCGCGCGGTCGGGGCGGGGCGTCGCGGCTGCGCGGCTGCGCGCGCTCTAAAAAATAGGGGCCGAGGCCGGCCGGCCGCCTACGGCGCATCCGTGCAGCAGTAAGCGCCGCACAGCCAGCCAACGTACAGCGCTGTGGACCAGCACGCCGACAATCGGGGCCGTAATGACGCGCGCCTCGAGGAGCAGGTGTGACCCACAACCACGTCTACCAGGCGCCCGCCTGGCAGCGCCCGGCCTACGCACGCCTTGGCACCGCACACTGCCCAGCCCCCGCTGCGCTGCAAGGTGGGGCCGATCGAGCACTACTTGGCGCCTGGCGCGCGCGCACCCGGCAGCGCCCAGTCCACCCACGTCTCGGCGCTGCGCACAGAGAGCTCCGGCGCGAGCGTGCAGCTCAGCAGCGCGGCGCCCGCGCCGCTGGGTACGCCCGGCGCGCCGCCGCCGCCGCCAAGCTCGGCCACCCGTTGCTCCGCCTGTAGCACGCGCGCGGGCGCCCCTGCCGCACAGGCCTCCATGACTTACCTCAGCTGTTCTCTCTCCTACATTGCCTGCCGCAGTGACACACCCGATGAAGAGGGGGGCCATGGCTGCAAGGACTGTGATGACACACCCGAGGAGGGCCAGCCATGCAGCCTGGCCCCATCAGATGTACACAGTGGGCTCGCTCCCCGGCACCGCAACGGCATGCAGGCGGCGGCCCTGCCTTGCGCCCAGCCGACCGGCGGCAGAGCGGCAGCAGCTCCCAGCGCCGCGGCCCGGCTGCCATGACCCGGCGCGTGCAGGTGGGCGAGGGCAGGCTAGCAGGGTTTCAGCAAGGGCTGCCAGGCGTGCGCGCCCGGCCTCAACCCCGCCACAGCGTCGGCCGCAGACTCCAGGTCGGGAACGGGCTCGGCGGCCAGCGCGGCGAGCATATCGTCGCACGCGGCATCGGCCAGCAGCGCCTGCGCGTCCCGCACCCGGCCTCGCTAGGGCATCCAGAGCCGTGCTGACACCCCCGGCGGCGCGTCGCAAAATTGACGAGCAGAGCCTGAGGCCCGAGGTCGTCTGCCAGCCTTGCGTGCAGTGCGCCCTGCCGCTCGCGCTACGCCGCGCCCCTTGCAGCCGCTGCCAGGCAGAGCACATCAGCAGCAGCCACGCTGGCTGTTCAATAGTGCGCGCTTACACGCGCGTGCGCACGGGGCGTCGCAGGGCGACTGAGCCGGCCGCCCCGAGCGGCGGCGCAGCGCCCTGGCAGCACGGGCAGGCTGGCAGGCGCCGCAGCCGCCGGACGCTGCGCGCGCCCGGGGCGCGCGCGCGGGCGGGCACCTCGGCGGCGGCCACGTCGGCGGCCTCCAGCGGCAGGCTGGCACGCAGCGCGCGCCGCAGGATGCCCAGCACGCGCCCGCGGTGGAACGCCATCTTGTGCATCGTGAACGGCTGCGGCGCGCGGCGCGGTGCGGCGGCCGGCGGCGGCGGCGGCGGCGCCGCCGCCGCCGCAGCGACGTTGCGCGGCGGCGGCGCTGACGCGTTGCCCCCGCGCGGCTCCACCTCGGGCTCCGGCGACAGCGCCGGCGCGGCGCCGGCTGCGCGCGGACCGGGCGCTGCGTCAGGCCGGAGCAAGCCCGCCGCGCGCGCGCGCACTTTCGCCGGCTTGGACGCGCGGCTACCACCCCGAGCACCGCACTTAGATTTTGGTGCCACCTCTGCGCCCTGGCACGCTGTATCCAGCGCTGCCGCGCGCCCCTGTGCGCCACGCAGCAATCTCGGCGCTGCTGCTCTATCCTTGGGCGCCTGCCTGCTTGTCCCCCCCTGGGCGCGGGCGCCGCACCCCGCATGGACGTGGCGACCGCGTGCGGGAACAGGTACAGCTGCCGGCCAATGGGCAGGTAGTTGCGCTGCGCGGCGCGCAGCGGCACCGCCGCGATGTGCGCCGCGCCCCGCACGCCCGCGCCCGCCAGGCCCGCGCCCACCTGCCGCGCGCGCGCGGTCGCCTCACGGCCTGCGGCGATGCTGTTGCCGGGCAGGCAACTGCACGTGTTGTTTGCGACCAGGGATGCGCAGAGCCCAGAAACAACTGGCCGGCGATTGGTCAACACCCGCATCGCAACTGCAACGAGCACCTGAATGGTGCCCACTATATTTGGTTCAAGGTGGTTCCTCCCCAGCCGAGCACATGCGCTCGTGAACGCGGCAGGCCGCGCGTGCCAGCGGCAGACAGGCTGGTCCAGCGGGGGCAGGGGAGGAGGCGCACCCGCGCGCCGAGCGCGCCCATGCGCTGCGCGCCGCGCATCACGCTGCCCGCGCGCGCGGCCGTGCTGCCCACCGCGCGCAGGCCCCAGCGCGCCGCGCCGCCGGCCGCGCCGCCGCCGCCGCCGCCGCCGCCGCCGCCCGCGGGCCCAGCGTCCTCCAGCTCCCACTCCCCCTCCGCCGCCGCTGCGGCCGCCTCCGCCACCGCCGCGGCGTGCGGGGCGCCGGCGGGCGCGGCGCCGCCGCCGCTGCCGCTGCCCCCGCTCGGGTCCAGCCGCAGCTGGCTCAGCACGGCGGCCGCTGCGCGCCGCCGGCGCGCAGATCGGCGCACCGTGCGCGGCGGCTGCGGCGGCTGCTGGCCGTCGTATGCGGCGGGCGCTGCGTCGGCAGCCGCGAGCGCCGCCGCGCGCATGCCGGCCGCGACGTCGCCGCCGGTGCCGCCGTCGTCCAGCGACGCCGAGACGACCGCCCAGTCGTCCACGCCGCCGTCGTCGGCCTCGTCGCCGCCGCCCGTGCCGTCCCAGGCCGGTGCGCCCGAGGCCGGCGTGCCTGCAGACGGGCGCACCACTGCCTCAATTTCAACTCTTTGTAACCAAGGGTGCGACGTTAAAGACAAGCTCCTGCCGCCGCCCTGTTCACAGGTGAGACAGGGACAATAGACGGCGCTGCTCGGCGACCAGCACAAAGTCTCCGTTGCGTGCTGGCGTGCTGCGTGCTTCTAGAGCGCATATGCAGCGTCAAGGCAACGGCGGGCCTGCGGCCGGCGCCGACGCGCACCGTCGGCGCCGTGCCCCCGGAACAGTGCGCGGCGCGCGCGCTGCGTGTAGAAGTGCGCCAGGTGCAGCCGCCCGCCCGCCTTGGCGGCCGCCGCCGCCGCCAGCGCGGCCGCCGGTTCCGGCGCCGCCGGCGGCGCCGCGCCCGCGCCGCCCGCCTCCCCGTTGGCGCTCGCGCCCCCGTCGCCGCCGCACTCCGCCGTGCCCGCTTCGTCGCCGCGCGCGCCCGCTCCGCCCTGCCCAGCACCCATGTGGGCGTCGCACGGCGCAGCGCTGCCGCCGCCGGCGGCGCCACGCCGCCACGGCGCCGGCAGGCGCAGCGGCGCGACGAGCGCGGGGTCGCCCGCGCGCGCCGGCGGCGCGGTCGGCTGCATGGGCGCGGCCTCCGCGTCGCGCGGCGCCGCCTGCGGGCCGCCGAGCAGCCGCGGGACCACATCCTCTGCGCGCCGCAGAGCCGCGTGACAACGCAGCGGCCGCACGTATTTACATATGCTGCGTGCCCTGATATGCATATCATACCATAGCACCAGGCGGCGCAGCTGAAGCTGCCCAGCGCGTCGGCGCGGCCCTACCCTACCCTATCCCCGGCGGCGCGCACCGGGCACGAGCAGGTTGGCGAAGTGGCGCTCCCAGCCCTGCTCGCGCACGTAGGCCTGCAGGCGCGCGTTGCCGATGGCGGGCGTGGCGAAGCTGACGCAGCGCACGTCCGCGCCGGCGCCCGGCGGCAGCTGCCGCAGCAGCCGCAGCGTCGTGAGCACCGCCACCGCGCCGCCCAGCGAGTGCCCTGCGCGGCGCACGCGCGGCGGGTCACAACCCCGGCGGCCGCTCCCGATCGCTCGGCTGCAGCTCTGTGTGCCGGCGACGGGCAGGGCTGCGGGCCCGTCCGCTCTTGCTTGCCGCAATCAGAGGAAGCACCGCGAGACTGCTGCACACTTCCACGCAACTCTGGACGCTCTGCAGCCACCCTGCTCAGTGTCGAGGACTGTATTGACACATAACAACATGCCACAAGACTACAGGCACACACAGTGCACCGCCCGGACTTGCGAACAACAAAGAAAAGCAGCTGCCACCCGCAGCTGCAAGCGCAGCGCACCAGTCAGGACCAGCCGGCGGCCGCGGCGGCACGCCAAGTGGTACAGGCTCTCGATCGGCACAGAGCGCGCGCGGTTGAGGAAGCCTCGGTGCGCTGACGGCGCAGCCTGCGGGGGGGCGCAGTCGTGGCTGGTCAGCAGGCGTGTCAGTGAGCAGCGTGAAGCTGCGAGCATCATCGACGCGCGCGGAGCGCTGCAGCGCGCTGTCCCCACGCGCTGCAGGCCATCATGCCGCGTGCGCTGCAGGCCGCGCCGCGAGCGCTTCTGCCCTTGACTGAGCACCCCGGGGTCGTGTGGAGCGCGGGCAAGCCAGCAGCCCCGGACGCAGTCAGGCTCTGCCGCGTCGAAGGCCGACAGCAGCGCGAGCGCGCCGGCGAGCACGGAGCGCTTTCCCGGGGGGGCACCAGGACGGGCGGGGCGCCGGCGGCCACGTCGGCCGGCCACACGGGCTCCAGGATGACGTTGGCGTTGGTGAGCAGGTCGCGGCGCTGCTTGGTGCCCATGAACGTGACCACCAGCGCGTCGCCCGCCTCCGCCAGCAGGTACCTGCCGCCGCCCGGCCGCTGGTCGATGTCCCTTTCTACACCCTTTCCTCCCTGTCTGCTCATGATGATGCACCTGCTACTGTCCTCCCTCTCTGCTCATGACGGGCGTGTTGGATGACCCCATGGATGACCCCATCGCCGTCGCGCTACACAGGCGCCGTGCCCGCGCCCGCCACGCGCCCACCGCTTGCACACGTGCAACCGCACAGGAGGCGGGCGCTTGGACGAGTGCGTGCAAGGCTGCGCGATCGAGGCGCGGGTTGCCGGGCGAGGCCTGGCAAGCCTGGGAGCGCCCTGATCGGCACCGGCCGGCGCAGCCGGCCATGCCCACTGCAAGCGCCCGAGCGCCCAGCGGCGCGTGCCACAGCCAAGCGGACACGCCTGTGTAGGCTCCTGCGGGCCTTTCTCAATCGTCTCGGCGCGGGGCGCGCGCCTGTGGTGTGCCTGCGGCTGCGTCCACTGCACACGCTGGATGCCCAGCAGCGACGGCGGGAAGCTGCGCACTATGGCGGCCAGCATGTCCGCCGCGCCAGCATCGCCATAGTCCACCGCCTTGTACACCGCCTCCGATAGCACCATGCAATTCAGCGTGTCCTGCGCCGCCGGGCCGCGCCGCGTCAGCGCGCCCCGCCATCACGACCTCACTGGGACGCTACCTTGCGCCTGCGTCCTGCGGCGGCGGGCGCTTCGTCGGCGCGGCCTGGCGCCGCAGTTGCTGACGCAGCAGGGGCTGAACGAGTCCGGCGCTGCCAGGGCCAGGTCAGCAGCCTGTGCACGCTCGGCATGGGCCGCACGAGTGTGCGACACAGGCGCCAGGACGCCTGCCGTCAGCAGATGCGGTGCCTGGAGGCAGCGCGGCGGCACAGGAGGGCTGATCATCTCAGGCCTCACACAGGCCTCCCGCGGACGTTAGCAGCAGTCGCTGTGCAGCGTGCCGGGCCCGCTGGTGCTCGGCGCGCCCGCGTCGGCGCTCTGCCATGCGGGGCAGCGCGCGCCTGCAGCTGCTGCAGGCTGTCCAGCGCAAACGCGCGGCATAGCGGCCGCAGGCTGCGCGCGTCCAGGCCCACGCGGCGCCACAGGCGTGCAGCGAGCGCCTGCCACACGCGGCTGCGGCGCATCCGGCGCAGCCGGCCACCGCGCTCGCCACCGGCCATGCCGCGCTCCTCCTCAACTGCCGGCGGCGGCGCCCACAGGCGCCTGGCTGCCGCCAGGCTCCTCTGAGCGTACACGTGCGGCGGCGACACGGCCTGCGCGGCCGCAACCTCCCGCAGCAGCGCCTGCGCGGGCGGAGGGCTGGCGCCCGCGGGCGCGTGTGCGCCGCAGGGCACCAGGCGCCGGGCGCGCCGGGCGCGCCGCGCCTTGTGGAAGCTCAGCTGCGGCGCAGGCTGCACGGATGGGCTGCACGGCAGCATCAGGCGCTGTGCGGAGTGTGCATCACGCGCGGGAGGCGGGTGCACAAGTGCTGCTGCCCGGGCTTCAAAAGCACGTGCTGAGCAAGCCGGCCTTGCTTGCCGCAGACCACTGTCAAAGTCAGTGTTCACAGGTTTTTTTTTCTTTTAACGTTAACCTGATGGACCTGGACCTGAGATGTTGAGTTGCTCTCTGGCATCCCTCTGCGACCGCTGCGTTTGTCTACCTCCTTCTACCTGAATTCTACCTGAAGGAGCCGGAGGTCGTCGACTGACTTGGCAGTTGCCTGGCTTAGGAGGTGCGGGCCATGGTAGCACGCCATGTGCCGATTGCCAGAGCTGTCGGGTCTGCCGGCCCTCCGTGACAGGGCAAAGCGGAGGCGGTGCGGGGTTGTCCTGGACGCTGGGACGTAGCTCGGAGACCCCGTTGTGAGCGAAGCAGTGGCTGGGGCGCCGTTGGCGGCTCCTAGGGCAAGCAAGTGGTGCCGCTCCTGCGAGGCGCCGGCGAGCCCGCTCGGCGCAGGGGGTCGCATGAGGTGTAGGCAGCCGCCTGGGCGCCCCGGGGTGGCCAGTGGAGAGCGAGGTCGATGCCCAGCCACGAGATTCACGTGGGGTGTCCTTGGCGGTTTGCATCAGCCCTGCGATGGCGTAGCCGCTGCAACCCTGCAGAGAGCACCGTGCGCCTTTTTGGGCTGAGCACAGTGAGGAGCTTGCGCAGGAGGCAGCGAGTTCTGCGCTGCGCGGCTAGGTTCACAACATTGCATTGCGCTTGCCGCCTCAGCTGGGAGGGTGCGTGTTACGGCGCACTGGTGGGCAGGTGCCTGGTGGTCCTGCAGGGAATGGCCGCCGCTAGGACGAGCTGCTGACTCTTTACCTATGGGTGCCATAGTCTTACGCGCGTGGCCCCTCCCTATTCTCTGCACGAACAGTGGCCTGCACTCGCTACTGAAACGTAGAGCACCCGTGCTGTGCGAGACTTGCTCGCTCAGGTTGCCCTGCTGAAAGGCGTGGCGCGCGTGTGAGGTGGGCAGCCATGCATGCCCATGGCATGCCGGCTCACCGCGTTCGAGCTAGAAGCGCACCGAGCTCTGAGCGCGCTCCGTTTGCGGCGGGCTGCCCCGTGTGGCGTCTCTGGTGTCAACCACCGCAGCGCCCTTATTTTTCACCGCTGCTGGCGTGTCGCACTTGAAGTATCAGGGCGCGCGTTGACAGACCAGCGCCAGGCTCAGCGCTTTATTGTGCAAGGGGAAGAGTGGTTCGATGGAGGGGCTCTGTGCGGCAGGCAACCGTTTCATCTGACGCACCGGCGCACAGCGAAGGGTGTGTGAGCCATGGCGCACGTCCGGCTCAGCCGGGCGGGTGCCGCGCGCAGGAAGCAGCCGCCATGTCGTCGGCACCGCCGACGCCGGTGACGTCGGACATGATCCCAGGTGTCGCCCGCTCGAGCGCGCTTCGCTTTGCATAACCGCGCACCCGTATGGCACCCAGCCTGCGCTCAGCCTGGGCGTTTCATTGGCGGCTGCAAGCTTGGGCAGCTGTGACCGGCCGGTCGGCGCTGAGCTGCTGTGCCCCGCCCAGGCCTGGCGGCGTCGACCGCGCTGGACATCAACACGTCGTTCCTGCTGCAGTCCGGCTACCTCGTGTTCTTCATGCACTGTGGCTTCGCCATGGTGAGCGGCCCCTCCCGTCGCAGCCGTGCCCCGCCCCCGCATGCATGCGTGCAGGGCAGCACCCGGCTCCCACGGCGGTGCCGCTCTTGTGCTTTCAAGGGCCTGCGGCCTGCCCTCATCTTGCTTGCAGCCCCCGCAGCGCCCAGGCCCGCCCGGCGCGCCCGCTCACGCCAGCCGCGCCGGCCCGGCAGCGCGGCTAAGTGGCGCGCCGCGCCCGCGCGCAGCTGTCCATCGGCTGCGTGCGCGCGCGCTTCGCCAAGCACATCGCCATCCTCATCCTCGTGGACGCCTGCGTGTCCGCGCTCGGCTTCTTCTTCTTCGGGTACGCGTTCGGCTTCGGCGACCCCAAGGACCAGTCGGCGGCCGGCGCGGCTAGCGGCGGCGCGCCGGGGCTGACCACGACCGGCGGCAACCCGTTCGTGGGCACGCAGTTCTTCGGGCTGCACGACATGACGCCCTACCTGTTCGCGTCGTGGCTGTTCCAGTGGTCGGTGCGCGGCCCTGCGCGCGCGGCGCAGCCGTCTGCCTGCGTGCACGTGCTACTTGCCTGCGTGCACAAGCCGTTTGCCTGCGCGCACTCGCGGGTGGGAGACCGCTGGGAACGTGGTGTTCGCCATCAGGCGGCGGCGCGTCTGGCGCGCGAAAGTGGTGCTGACGCTGAGAGAGCGGGGCGCTTGGCTGCGGCATGGGGTCGTCGCATCTTTGCCAAGCCTGACACTGCTGTGCAACAGCAGCAGCTGATGCGGGCGCGCGCGCGCGCAGTTCGCGGCCACGGCCTGCACGATCGTGTCGGGTGCCATCGCCGAGCGCGCAAAGTTTGAGGCCTACATCTGCTACTCCTTCTTCATGGCGTCCTGGGTGTACCCGGTGCGCTGGCGGCCGCATGCTTTTGATCGCCGGGTTGGCGACAGGCGCCTTGTGTCGCGCGCGCCTGCAGCAGGCGCCCAGAAGCGCCCTGTCTCCTGTGCCGCCTTGTCCGGCACCGCAGAGCGGGCACACGGCGTGACTTGCACCTCGTGTGCGCACGTGCAAGCGGTGTGGGGGAGCGGTGTGGGGATTTAAAACAGGTAGCGGTCTGGGGGAGCGGTCTGGAGGATTACAAGAGCTCTCAAGTGAGCGGGGCGCCGGCGTGTGCAGGTCATCGTGCACAGCGCGTGGACGAACACAGGCGTCTTCTCCATGACCAGGCGCGCGGCCCAACGCTTGCGGCCGGCTCCACTGCGCGCGTGCTGAGGAAAGCTGCAGGCTCGAGGTCGGGCAAGTGATGGCGCTCACAATAACAGTCTGGGAGCTGTTGCGCGCCTGCGTTTGCGTTGTGCAAAGTCAAGGCAGCAGCCTGCGTCTCCAGCAGATTCGCTGCCTCTTTGTATGTCGCTCCTGCGCGCCCAAGGCCAACAAAGCTCGGGGCGACAAGCTTGTTATGCGAGGACAGCAGGGTGTGGGCCTGGGCTTGGCGCTGAGCACGCCGGTCGCCGGCGTGCGTGACAGCGACAGAGCGAGCGGCCCTGAGCCTTGCGCTGCGCCCGCCGCAGGTCCCAGCCTGCGAACCTGCTGTTCAACTCGGGCGCGATCGACTTTGCCGGGTCCGGCGCCGTGCACATGGTGGGCGGCCTGGCCGCGCTCTCCGGCTGCTTCATCTTGGGCCCGCGCATCGGCCGCTACAACGCCGACGGCTCGGTGCGCGGCCACCGCGCGCGGGGGCTGCACTTTTTGCCAACGTTTTGTCTCGGCATCCTGCCTGTTTCTCACATCCTTTACACGACCTGCCTTTTTGTCCCATGCGCTGTAGTGCCTGCCTGGCTTCCACTCTGCCACAGCAATTGCTGCCTCGCTTTCCTGGACTGCCAGGGGACAGGCGGCGCGCCCGGGGGCAGACCCGCACGCGGGCGCCGCGCAACTGGCTGACCTGCGCGCCGCGCGCGCAGGCCAACAACATGCCCGGCCACAACACGTCGCTCTTCATCCTCGGCGTCATGATCCTGTGGTTTGGCTGGTACGGGTTCAACCCCGGGTCGCAGCAGGGCATCACCAACGGCCAGTCGCAGGCCGTCGCGACCGCCGCCATCGCGACCACGATCGCAGCCGGCTCGGGCGGCTTCTCCGCGCTGGTCACGCGCGCCATCGTGTCCAAGGTCACCACTGGTGCGCGCGCGCGCGCAGCTCGCCAGCGTCTGCGCATGCGCCTGCATGCTGTGGTTGCACCGGAGGCTTGCGCTGGTCGGTGCCTGCCGGCTCTGAGAGCCGCGCTCGCGCCTGGGTTGGTTGCCGCCTGACTCGACGCGCGCCGGCGCGGTGCAGGCGTGATGGTGTACGACGTCATGGTCATGGGCAACGGCGTGCTGGCGGGCCTGGTGGCCATCACGGCGCCCTGCGCGGTCGTCTGGCCCTGGGCCGCCATCATCATCGGCGCGGTGGCCGGCATCATCTACACCTTCGCCTCCATGGTGTCCATCATGGCGCGGGTGCGCGCGCGCGCGCGGCGCGCACCAGCAGGGGTCGCGCGCACTGCAGGTCAGCGCTCGCCGATGCGCACATTGAAAGGGACTTGTGTTTAGGCTTCAGCAGGGCCTAGGGTTTATTTAGGTTGGGCGTCTTGCAACAACTGCATGCAACATGCAGAACCCCGCACCTCACTTGGTCCGCCTGCCACGCGGCGGGGGGGGGCGGGGCGGCGCGGCGCGGCGCCCGGCCGCGGCGTTCGCTGACTGCGTGCCGGCCGCGCCGCAGCTGGACGACCCGCTGGACGCGATCGCGGTGCACGCCTGGAACGGCCTCTGGGGCGTGTGGTCGGTGGGCTTCTTCGCGTCGCGCGAGCTGATCTTCAACTCGTACGGCACCAGCCCGCAAGTGGGCACCTTCCCGGGCGACATCCGCCCCTACGGCTGCTTCCTGGGCGGCGGCGGCCTGCTGCTCGCGTCGCAGGTCGTGTACTCGCTGTGGATCATTGGTGCGTCGGGCCCCCTCCCTGCATCCTATTCAGGGTCAGACTAGGGTAGGGTGTTCCGCCCGAGCTCCAGCTCGCCTGTGTCCTCCGGAGCCAAGCGACCTTGCATTTTGTGCATTTTGTTTTTTTCTTTGTTGGTCAAGTGGCAGTCCAAGCCGTTCACGCTCAAGCGACGCGCGAGGCTGCGCGGATAATCGCGCGGCGCGCGTGGTCGCAGCCGAGTGTGCCATAATGCTTGCACTAGGGGATGCGCAGCCCGCCGTACTCGACACGGCCAGGGTGCAGGGCGCCGCCAGTGCGCAGTGCAACCCGAGCGCGCTCGATGTGACGCGCGCGCGCGCGCCGCGCCAGGCTGGGTGCTGGGCAACATGGTGCCCTTCTGGCTCATCCTGAACGCGATGGGCCACTTCCGCGTGCCGGCCAACGTGGAGACGATCGGCCTGGACGACTCGTACCACGGCGGCTCGGCGTACCCGGGCGGGCCGGAGGAGGAGACCGACAAGTCGCTGCGCGGCGCCGCGGCCGCCAAGCAGGCCAACGGCGGCGGCATGGCCGGCGGCGGCGGCATGGCCGGCGGCGGCGCCAGCCGGGTGCGCCCCGTGGCCTGTCAGCAGGTCCGGAGAGCAGTTGCTCGGTCGGTTTTCGCTGCTGCTTTGCAGCACCGCTCAGCGCGCAGCGGGCGCTGGCGGCACGCTGCAGTTGCCAGCTGTGGGCACCTTGCAGGTTTTCAGGTTTGGTGAGAGCGGGTTCAAGTGCGCAAGAGGCCTATGTCCTCCCAGTCCCCAGGCGGCTCGCCAAATGTGCGCCGGCGACTGCACGCGCGCAGGCCGAGATCGACGAGATCAAGGCAGAGCTGGCGATGCTCAAGTCGTCGGTGAAGGCGCACTCGGTCGCATAAGCGGCGCCCACAGCGCGTGCTGCAGCAGCTGTGCCGCTGCAAAAGGACCTCGCGAGGGCAGGTGTGGCCGCCGGGCGCGCAATGTACGAACAGCGGGCAGCGCGCGGCAGAGCCCAGCGCCCGCCCGGCTGCACGGGCGGGGCAGCAGGGCCGGGGCTCGCGTGTTTGATTGCCGCGCCGCGGCACCTGGGCGGCAAGACATATGACGCGCGCGAGCCCCATTGCGGCCGAGCCCCTTTGCGGCCGTCTCTGAGCAAGCACCACAGTGGAGGGCCTGAACCGTGACCCGGTGTATGCGCGGTCGTCGTTGGCACCGAGACGCGCAATTTTCACCTTTACCTGTACACACGTGCGCACCTGAAGCGCGTTTTGTTGCTCTGGCTGGTGCTGTGAGTTGAGCACACTCCCCCGGGCGGGGGGGGGCTGGATTACAAGTGGTCCCAGCAGTGCCTGAATGCGAGGCCCAGGCAGTGCGGCTTTGCCCCAAGAATGGATCCGCCAGGCCTGGATGTACAAGGCCAGGCTCAGAGTGGGCGGAGCGCTTCAGGCGGGACCGCCAGGTCTAGACGACGGCGCTGGTGCACTTTGCGCCGGCCGATGCTGGGGGTGGGGGCGCGCTCAACACCGCAGGGTCTTTGCCTGTGCGGGCAAAGCCTCCGCGTGGCGGGCCGGCCCGGCGCAGCGCGCCACACGAGAGTCGGAACGTATTGCATTGCATTGCCTGTGGTCAAGGTGCCTTTGTTCCTGTGTTGAGTCAGGATAAACCGTAGACATGTGTTGAGTCCGTGTGGCTCCTTATGTGATGCCATGCCTTTGCCACACTACCGCACAGGTTGCGCTTTGCGCTTGTCGTTTTTGCACATGCCGCTGCTTTGCACTTGCTCTATTTTTGGGGTTGGGGTGGGGGGTGGCAAGGTATGCAAGGGTAAGGCAGGGCGCTGGTGTGCCGGCCGCATACCTCCCTGTCATGGGGGTTAGGAATGGGATGCAGGTTCAGGCTTGGAGCCCGCGGTGGTGTTGCGTGATGCAGGCTGCTGTTGCTGCTATGATGTGCACGTCAGCGTCGTGATTTGATACGCATTTAACACAGAGGTGCTCTTTTCTTGAAGCTGGCAGGTCGCGCTGGGACAGCTTCGATTTCTGGTGCGGGGGGAGCTCTGCAGCATCTCGTAACATCGTCACATGCGCTCGCGCATACTGCCCATGCGCAGCGAACCAGGCCGGTGTCCCTGTCAGCCCAAGATGCGCGCAATGCGAGACATGCTACTCATGTCACCCGCACGCTTCCAGCGCAGGCCTCAGCACCCCCGCAAGACACACTGCATGCACAGCTTACACACAGACCGGAGCATAGACACATGCCAAGGGCGGCGACGCGGCTGGGCAGCAAACAATACACCCTTCTCTGTACAGTGCTGCAACGTGCCAGCGAACAAGCACCAGGGTACATGACATGCCCGCCGAGAGCGGGCGCACACAGGGACACAGCTGATAATATCGTCCGGGCCTGACTAGTAATGAAATGCTGCCGCGCGCGTTGCAGCTCTGCAGGAGCAACGGCGACAGGTGCCACGGTCTGGCAAGCATGTCTCTGCCTGTGCCCACGGGATGCAGCACCGCACGCCGCATCGCAATTTCATGCAGTGAGCCTGCAACGCTCGCATTGGACACGCGCGAAGCAGCGCCTCCTTGGGTGCCTGAGCGACACTCCCCGTCCCTGCCATACAGCGGCCCTGCCGCGCACTGTAAGGCAAGACCTTCCGAAAACCCCAGAAACACACCCTGCCCGCCCCCCCGCAGCCAGAAGCCATGCAGCGCGCGCAGCTTGCAGCGCACTCATGTCTTTGTTTGCTCGCTGACAGTCCTCCTGCAAGCAAATTCACGTCAACTGACGCTGCGGCCGCTCACATGCGGCGGCAGCGCTGCGCAGCCACGTTGCGGACCCAGCGCCGCAGGCCCGCCCTGGCCGCCTACTTGTACCCGCGCCCGAGCTGCAACGCCACGCGGTCATGCTGCAGCACTGTCGCCTCAGGACCGCGCGCGGGCCCCTGACCAGGCGTGCGCGGGCTTTCACTCAGCGACCCGCCCCCGCCCGCGCCGCGCGGCGGCGTGACTGGAGCGCGCCGCTGCAGCTCAGCCTCTGCAAGCGGGTTGGGCGTGGTAGGGTTTCCGGCCGGGGCAGGGCTGGGCGCGCTGGGCGCGGGCGCGCGCGGCAGTGGCGCGGCCGGCGGCGCAGCCACGGCAGGCGGGCGCAGGTCGAGCGAGCGGCGCATGACAGCGAGGGGCGAGCCGTCGTCGGACAGGCTCAGCCCGCGGGGTGCCGCCTCCAAGTCCTCGTCCTGGCGCCAGCCTGCGCGACATCACGGCACGCATGTCTCGCGCTTCATATAGTTGCGGGGGTCAGCAAGTGCACGCGCGCATCCAGGTGATGGAGCGACAGCAAACCCTGCGAGGGTAGGGTAGGGTGCAAGTGCCACGCAGCATGAACATGATGGAGCGTCCAGCCGACCCACTGGAGGACCCCAACAGCGCACGTCGCGCCAGCCTCAGCGCCAGCCCTCAGCCGTCGCACAGCAGCCTTGCTCTGCTGACCATGCGATGAGGACTGGACAGAGCCTTAAGCCCAGGCAAGGAGGCGCGTTTGCCGCCCAACGGGCGCCGGGCACCGGCCGCACCCGACAGCGCGTGCCGCAGCGACCCCAGCCGTAGGCCGCGCAGCGAGCTGGCGCTGGGCGCCCCGTCGCCGCCGCCCGGCGGCGGCGCTGTCTGCTTCGCGCGCGGCGTCTGCGCCTTGAGCACGCGGCCGCCGCTGCCGCGCCGGCTGGGCGTGCGCATGATCTCGACGCCGTCCTCTGCACCGGCGCCGCTGCCTGCGCGCCGGTGCTCCTGCCTCTCCGGCCGTGCTGTGATGCAGCCGAGACCCATGCCTCACGTCGCGCCGCGGGCGGCAGCGCTGCCGCTGTGACAGGAGCAGCCGCGCGGCAGCTCGCTCGCTGCTCAGCAAAGACATAAGCTACCATGACCTCAAATGTTCGGAGCGACAGCTTGACAATTTTCTACAGGCTGCCCTCGAGTACATTGGACGACTTTGTTTACAGCTGCAATTAAATGCCCCGCCAAATGTGACGTTGAGCAGGATGTGCAGGGATCAGCACCTGCAGGCCCCCCGCCGCCGCCAGCCTCGGCGTCCGCAGCGCCCTTGCCGCACAGGCCGCCCGCGCACAGGCCGCCCTCGCCGCACAGGCCGCCGCCGCCGCCGCCGGCCTGGCCGGGTCTGGCGGCCCGCCGCGGCGCAGGCCGCGGCCCCGCGAAACCCCATGGCGCGGCGGGCTCCTTGCCGGGGCCGGCGCGCGCGGTCGCGGCCCGCCGGCGCCTGATGGCGAGCAGCGCGAGCGCGGCAAGCGCGAGCTGCAGCGCGACCAGCGCGCCAAGCACGCCGCCCAGGATGGCCGGCCAGCGCGCGCCGTGGCCGGCGCCTGCAAGGTCATGACAGGGGTTCTTTGTTTTAGGGCCTTTTACTCATTAAAAACTCTGAGTGATGACTTTGCAGGGACAGGCAGCACCCAGCTCTCAGGGACGTGCACCGCCCTGCCTGCACATAGCAGCCGCGCCGGAGCGAGCTGGCGACCACCATATTCGTAGGGCAGGACAGGTAAACTGCAGCTGCTCTTCATCGCAAGTGCCAGGCAGTACAAGGGGGCGGCCTCGCGCGCACCGCTCGTGGGCGCCTGGAAGTCCGAGCTGTTCAGCGTCACCGGCGGCAGCACCAGGTCCTCCGTGTGCACCGACTGCACGCAGCCGCACACCCGTCAGTGACAGTGGGGCAGATGCAGACCCGTTCAGCATACCAGGAGCTGCGTTCTCTGCAGGTCCACTCACACCCACATAAGCGACTACCTATAGCATGTGCATATCAATGCACAGTAGATATGCTGGTGAAAAATTTACTGCAACCGAAGCGCCCGCCACATGTTCTATATTGCAACGATGCACCAGTGCCACCACACTCCCACACAGCTTGCGCGCTGAAGATAGCCCTAGCAGGGCAGCTCCTACCACAAACCTGGCCTGCCCGCAGGGCCCGGGTGATGCCGAGGTGGCGCACATACAGACCCTACAGGTTTTAACACCCCCGAATGCGGGTTGCGGCAAAACGCACCACCGGCGAGTACGAGCTGCCGCGGTAGGTTCCGTTTGTGGGGACTGTCAGGTTTTGGCCGGACGGCAGCACCAGCGTCAGATTTGCCGTGTAGGGCACCTGCGCGCCAGCGCGGCCGCTGAAAAACAGCATTGAGCACGGGTGCCCATGTCACACACAGCCTGCCAGGTCTGCCGTCTCCACACAGAAGAACATATGTCCCTCACCATCCTGAAGCGCCGCGGAGAGCAGCTCGCGGTAGCGATGTACATGGACACACGCGACTGCAGGAAAGCGTGCACGCAAGCCCGCCGAAAGCCAGGAATATGCGCGGGGGGGCTGCTGGTGCGCGCACCTCGATCCATGCGGAGACGGCCGTCGCGAGCACGGCCACAGACGCGCCCGCCGCGACCGGCAGGTTGTAGCCCCAGTGCTGGATCGTGAGGTTGGAGGCGGCGCGCGGGCGCGTGCCGTTGCGCTGCAGGGCCCACCTGCGCGCAGCCCGCACGCACATGCTGAGCCGAGCGAGCGCGATGATGCGTCGCTCGACCCGGAGTGCTGTCTGCAGGGCATGCGCAAGCCCGGTCCTTCTGTTCCGACTGGCAACCAGGAGCTTGAGAGGCAGCTGGAGCCCAGATCTCCCCCATGCTCAGGGGAGCGTGCTCGACGCCAGGGGCCCACAGCGCGCCCAAGCAGCTCGCCATCACGGCCGGCGCTGCCTGCCGGTGCTGCTGGCGGACAGCCGCCGCACTCTTCGCACCAGCCATGCCATGAGGCAGCTGGGGCTGTCGGAGGCCGCAGAGTGCCTGGTCGCATGTAATACCCTGCCAGGGTGGCCAAGCCCTGCTGCCCAGGGCGCGCCCGAGCAGCTCGTCGTCATGGCCGGCGCCGCCGGTGGCCAGCTGCGGCAGCGGCGCGTTGGGCAGCGTCGCGTTGGCGCCAAAGTAGGCGTCCAGCCCCGGCCCGGGCGCCCACGCGGCGCTGCGGTTCTGCGGCAGGTCGGCGGCGTAGACGTAGGTCTCGCCGGCGGCGCCGCGCGTGTTGTCGAGCGTCACGTTGCGCAGGTCGGTCTCACCGAGCGCCACGCTGGCGCCCTGCGGCCCGGTCACCTGCGCGGCGCCCGCGCTCCGGGCGTCAAGGGCTCAGTGCGTGGCGCTCAAGCTCTGCAAAGCTGCGTATGCAAGCTCGCGGCCTTGAGCAAGGTATATGGCAGCCACACGTGCTACTCTGCAATGGGACTTTGGCCTTTAGCGTCATACAGCTTAATTGCTAGCGGGCTCTGAAACAAGTGCGCGATTGCACCCAGTCAGTATCAAGTATCACAGGGTGCGCACACCTCACACGAGCCACGCCGCCCCAGCTCTGCCCCGTACCCAGTCAGTGGCTTGCTGGGTGCGGCTGCCAGGCGCGCGCGCGAGCAGCTCCCCCCAAGCAGCTCCCCGAAACCCGAAACCACGACAGCCTGACCGCGTCTGCGGAGCGCCGCGGCGCGCCTGCGAGGTCGGCAGGCCCGCGTAGGCGACGCCGTCGAGCACCGCGGCGGCCGGCGGCCGCAGGAACACGATGGCAATCGCGTCCACGTCGTTGCCGGACTTGGCCGCCACGCCGCACGGGATGCCGCTGGCCACGTCCACGATGACCGGGTTGGCGCGGTCCTTGTTGTTGCCAAAGTCCTTGGTGCGCCCCTGCCGGCGGCGCCGCGCTGGTTCAGAGGCCGCCGCAGACGCGCCGCGTCGACAGACGCGGCCGCATGACCGCGCACCGCGTCACTGCGCGAGCTTCACGCGAGCGCGCTGGCCCCATAGAGCAAGCCTCGGCCGCTACCACGCGTCTGTGTGGCAACCGCTCTCCTGTTGCGCCAACCAAGCCTCCCCTGCGGGGCCGCGGGGGTGGGGCGGCGGGCGCACGAGGAAGGTGGACAGCCGGATGGCGCCCGCGCGGTAGTTGGGCACGCCTGCGCCGGACGGCCCTGACCACAGCCAGAGCGCGGTCAGGCGCTCGCCCGGCGCGAGCGTAAAGCTCTCGACCGCGTCCTCCTGCGGCGAGCAGGCGCGCCCGGTCGTCGTGTTCACGCAGCCGATTTCCGCGCGGCGCCCGTCGGTCAGCGTGGCCTGCGCGCGCCGCAGCGGGGCGTCAGCGTGGCGCGCGGGGCGCGACCCCGGCCAATTCCGCTGAGCCGAGGAGCGCTGGCGCCCTGCTCTATCTGCAATTGCCGCTTGGTGTGCACACGACCGAGGTGCGGGTCGAATCGTGCACACCTAACACACACTCGACCGACATGGCTCATGGCGTACTCTTACCCCTTGCATACGCCGCGAAAGACGTCCAGACAGGACATTAGTCGCCTAGACAGGAGCCAGCGTAAACTTGGATACTCACAGCGTTCGACAAGCGCTGCGACGCTGTCAGAGGGCAGGGCGCATGCGGCTGCGCGTGCGGGCGCGCGCGGGCGCGCGCCTCCACGCCGCGGATGAAGTCGCCGATGGCCCACACGCGCAGCTCCTGCAGCGTGGCGCCGTTGCCGGCGCAGCCGAGCAGGGCGTTGTCCAGGCCTGCGCGCGCGACCCTGCGCTGAAAAGGCTGCCCAGCATGGAGCACAGTGTTATGCATAGCCCTGCTCCAAGCCTGCGCCCGTGAGCAGTCAAAGCTGGCTGATACACGACTGTGCGTCATACATTCATTCACGCAAGCCCGCACCGACGATGAGACAGCCCAAGTCCGGGCACACGCCTGTTGTGGCGCCGACCAGCTGCAGCGGCGCATACAGCGCGGGATCGACCGGCGGGTAGGTGCCGTTCGGGAGCTGCTGCGCGCGCGCGCCGCCGGGCAGGCAGGCAGCTCCCAGCGCCGCCGCCGCCAGCGCCCAGCCCAGCAGCCGCGCTGCGCTGCCGCCCATCCCGCGCCCGCCACGAAGGTTCTCGCCCCGCTTACAGGCCTGCGCCGCACCCAAGCCTGAGCGTGCCTCGCGTCTCTTCCCAGGCACCCCTCCACAGCGCAACGTCCAAGGGCATGGTGCAGTGTGAAACTCGCTGCACCCACGCACACGCCAGGCCAACAGTGTCGCTGCAAGCATACTCACGCTAGGGCAGCCTGCGAAGAATGCGTTGTGCTGCTCAGTGGTTGCTATCCGAAGAGCGACTGTGCACACTGCTGCAGGGCTGCGCCGGCGGCCTTGTGAACGCTGCGCAGCCAGCAAGCAGAGGCACTGGCAGAGGTGTTGCTAAGCATATGGGAGCACGCTGGTTGCAAGTGCAAAAGTATGTGTGACCGGGCAGGGCAGTGTCAGGGCAGCGCGTGCAAACATGGCTAGCTACCAACCAGTGCCGGCTGGCTGTGGGCCACCAACAACCCGTCACCAGCCGCCCGCCTCTGCACCCATCCTAACATAATACTAAAGAGCGAGCGCTGAAGTTGAACCAGCCGGATGCCAGCACACCTGACGCTGTGCCTAAGTGCCACCACTCTGAAATCTGACACCAGGAGTGCCCCTGCGTGCGCCAGTAGCACACTAGGTGCCAAGGTAGTAATTATGTGGGCCCGTGACTTGGAGCTGACCGTCACATGCCCGCACAGTGCGTAGCTAGCTAGCTGTCTCATTGTGGCACAGTGCCAGAAAAATTCCTGCTTTGCGTCAGAGGTGGCTACCCACTGTCTGCACAGGAGCCGGGGTTTTGGTTGGGGCCAATGCACCCGGCGCCGGATGTTTGCAGTCGCCTGTAAGCAGAAGAGTAGCGCGCTCAATACGCAGTGTTCAGTATCTCCGCCGCGCTCCCTTGCACGCGATCGCAGTGCACACAGAGGATGGAGTTTGGCTGTTGCTGCGGCAGTCGACTGACTCAGATGATGGACAGCGTACCCTATGGCAGCGTACCCTAAGGACGCGAGTGCCTTGGAGCACCTCCTTTTTCTCACACGTATTGCCACAGAGACGCAGGCAGAGGTCTTACCAGCAACGCTGATCTCTCACACACCACTGGACTGAATTTTACAGGCGCCTGGTATTGTAAATTATGTGATCGGTGCTTGCATGTGTTTGCAAAGCTTGGCCGTGTTGTTGGCCGTGTTGCTGCCCACCGATGCAGCCTGCCAATTATACATGTACTGGATATAACCTTATATAACAATATCACAAGCTCTGCCAGAACCACTACGACCACCGTTCGCTTCTAGTCAGCACGTGTGAGGAGTCTCATATCCAGACAGAGCTCACTGTGCCAACCACTGCAACGAAAAACAAGAGACCACATCGCCAGTCTGTGACCTCTGGTGGGAGGCACATGTGCCGCACTGCTCCAAACAACTGAAGATATCATTTTTTCAGCGGTACCAAGGGAGTCTCCCACTGCCTTTTAGGGGCGTTGGACATATCATGTGAATGCTACAAGCCTGTCTCAGTTGGTGAAGAACGTGGTGAACGCCTGCAAGCTCCATTGTCGGGTGTTACAGGCATATGGCGGCACTTTAGGTCAAGGGCTCAGGGCTGCGCACTGGCGGTGCTCCTCGGCGGGCCGTGCAGGAGTGGGAGTGGTGAGCTCGGACGACTGCCTGAGAGAGCAGCAGGATGGCGTCCGCCGGCGTAGACCACGGGCGCGAGCCCTGCCCCGACAGAGTGCTGGACGACATAGGCGGGGCGTTCGGGATGGGCGCAGTTGGTGCGCCGTGAGGGCGCACAGCTTCCCTGAGCAGCGCATGGCCCAGGAGGCGTGCGCTGACTCGCCGGGCTGCGCGCGCAGGCGGCGGCTTGTGGCACCTGTTCAAGGGCGTGCGCAACTCGCCCAGCAACGCGCGCTTTCGCGGCGGCTTTGAGGTGGGCCGCTACCGTGCCGCTTGCCTGTTGGACCTGTCTCCCCGCTCGGGCTGCCGGCGTCGGCCCTGTGGTCGCTGCTGGCCGAGGTCGCGCCGTGGCTCCCGCGCAGGCCATCCGGCGAGAGGCGCCCAGGATAGGCGGCAGCTTCGCCGTGTGGGGCGGGCTGTTCTCGACCTTTGACTGCACGCTGGTGGCCGTCCGCCGCAAGGTGCGCCAACATGTGTGACGCGGAATTACGTATGTGTGCAGCATACGCAGATGCAGCCACGTGCCTGCAGTCCTGCAACCTGGTTGCAATAGACCTTGCGTGTGTGGCTGCGCCGACGCCATCTCCAACGACTGCACCCGCAGGAGGACCCCTGGAACTCCATCGCGGCGGGCGCGATGACGGGCGGGTTTCTGCAGCTGCGCACGGGCATGCGCTCGGCAGCCAAGTCCGCGGCATTTGGCGGCGTCCTGCTGGCCATGATTGAGGGCCTTGGCATCCTGCTGACCCGCATGACAGCGCCGCCGCCTGCGCCGCCGATGATGGAGATGGCGGGCGCGCCAGCGCCAGGTACCGGCCTGGCCGATGCAGCGGCGGGCTGCTTGTTAGGGCTGGCACAGTGCCTTGAGCTGACGCACCCTCCTCTCTGATGCACGTTCGCCATGTGACAGAGTGACTCAAACTCATGCGAAGGGCGAGCCAGTGTGGCTGCCGCAGCGCATGCTTGCTGGGAGCCTGCATGCTGGGCTGCTCCAGTGTGCCTGTGAGCTGGGGCCCCGCCGCCGACATCCTGGTATGGTGTGGCGCTCCGGCCCGGCCCTGCGCACCGCCGCCATGCTGAGCGGCCCCATGGTGCCGGACGCAGGTCCCGCGCCTGGGCCCGCACGTCCGCAGGCCGCGCCGCTGGGCGAGTTTGGCGCGCCCGGCGCTATGCCGCCGCCGGCCGCAGGCAGCGAGCCCGCGGGCGGCGGCGGCGGCGGCGGCGGCGGCAGCGGCGGCGGCGGGTGGTTTTCCTGGGGCGGCGGCGGCGGGGGCGGCGGCGGCGGCGATGGCGGCCGGCAAGCAGACAAAAAGGACGAGCGCAAAGCGACAGAGTTGTCGGATCCATACGCGGCGCCCGCGCCGCCGCAGTTCCGCTAGGGTTCGCGGGGCCCGACGCGCTGCGCGGGCCGAGTGGCGTGGGCCGGCGCACCGCGGGGAGCCGCTCGCGCGCGCGGAGCCGCCCCGCCGCTGCTCGCGCTCCGGCGGGCGTGGCAGGGCTGCGGCGGCGGGCGTGGGGCGTGCCTGGGTGGCACAGGGCATGCGGGTGTCGTCCCGAAAGCTGGGGCAGCAGGGGAGCAGAGGGGCGCAAGCAGACGGCGTGCCCCTGTTCCACGTGTGTGCATTCTCCTGGGGCACCGGGGCTCCAGTGGCTGTCGGGCGCTCTGCCTGACGCAGTGTCGCGCATGCGGGTGAGGGCGGCGGAGGAAGCGCGCGGAGCACTGGAAGCGTTGGGCGGCGGAGCCCTGGGCGTTGGGTGTCGTGGGTTAGGTGCGGCGCGGCAGGGCTTTTGGGCGCTATTGCGGGTTGCGGCTTGACGCTCAAGCGCGGTGGCCGGCCGTCGCTTTGGGTGTTCAGGTGCCATCAGCGGCGTGCTTGTCTGCATGCGCTTGCGGGTCATGATGGGCGAAGCATGCAGCAGGACTGCTGCGGGTCTTCACAGAAACCACAGGTCCACCTTGATGTTGACTCTGCGCCAGCGTCCCCAACCATTCTTTGCTTGCTGTTAAGACGCAGGCATGCGTGCAGCCCCTCTCATAATGCTGAGCAATGTGTATGGATGTAATATAGTGCAGCTTTCAGACATGCGCAGGCAGGGCGGTGTGCGGTGCCTGGCGCACTAACACTTGTGTCACTTTATACCTGTGCTAAAGCTCACAGCAGACTGCTGTCAGCCCCCGCGCTTGGCGCGCGGTAAATTGCGAAAGACCGGTGCATATGAACAAAGAAACAAGGGAGGACCAAATCGGCGAAGGGATGCTCCGCCAGGGAAAGCAACATTGCGTGCCCACCATGCGGGCCACCAGTGTCAAATGCCTACAGCGGCGTGCCCCGCCGCGCCCCGCCACGCCCCCTCGCTATATTCTGCATGCACCCCGCAAGTGCGACCAAGTGTTACGTCTGCGCCCAATATGCCTCTCTCCCAAGTCTCCGCACACCTCTCGCTTGTGACGCGACTCGCTTGCAGTGCAACACAACCCCCGACCCCTGAGCCAACAAAGGCAATCGCTCAACAACAAATACGCGGCTCGTCTTCCCGCCACCACCCCATAAGCTGGCACGCCGCCATCCTGCAGCGGCCCTGTGCGCGCAGCCTGCCGGCCCCCCATGCACCGAAAACCGCATGTGACATGTGGCTGCGCAGCGCCTGGCGGCACACGAGCGCGCCGAGGGCCTTGCTGCGGGCGCTCCGCCCTCGCAAGCGACGGTGGCGACAGCGGCAGATACTTATGCTGATGTAGAGCGGCCCAGGGCGCTTGTATGGTCAGCTGTGATGTCATAAGGTGGAAGCCCCACGATCAGCGCACCATGAAGAGGCGGGTCTGCCCCTGTGCTGCGGGCCTGGCCATCTGAGCAGACGCCGCAGCCTAAAGTCTGCTTCAGCAGCACCCCGGGCACCCAGGATAGGGCAGGGTACAAAAAGGGCCCGGTCAGGCGGGGCGCATCTGCAGGTCCCTGGGTTGCAGGCCCCTGGGAGGCCCGTGCAGCCAGTACAAGTGTATGCAGGTGGTGGGCAGGACATACATCGGCTGCGCCTCCCCGAGTAGTTGTGGACTAGTACATATCCTAAAAGAGGGGGCCCTGAGCGGAGGGTCGGGATGCCGCACAACAGGCATGTCAGCCTCTCAAGACACTGCAAACGGAGACACACGCGACAGTCCTAGCTGTGGCCCCCACCCCTCTCCGCTCACACCACGGCCGCCACGCCCCGAGCGTGCCGGCGCCGGCTGCCGCACCAGGCGCACCACTCGCTGCGGGAGCGCAAGTGCTGCATCCGCGCGCGCCCAGCATCACTTAACAGTACGGCTCCGGCCCGGTCCATCATGCAGCATCAGGAGCGCGCCGCCGGCAGAGCCGCCACCGCCGGCCGGCCGCCGTTGGGCGACCGGCGCCGCCCGCCGCCGCCGTCGCGCTCAGAACCAGACCTTGCTGTCGAACGTGGACAGCGAGATGGAGAACGCCTGCGCGGCCGAGATGACGGCCGGGTTGAAGTCCATGATGTAGATGTTGGCGTCGACCTTGCCAAACTGCATGACGATCGCCTTGTCGGCGTCGTGCGCGGCGATGAGTTGGAAGTTCTTCACGCTGGCCAGCTTGACGCGGCCGCGAAAGTTGAGGCACCAGCAGTGCAGGCTCTCGTTCCAGTGCGGCGGCTTGTTCAGCAGCTCCACGCCGCCGGCCAGGGGGCCGCGCGGCGGCGCGTCGCCCTGCGCGCGCCGCGCCGGCGCGTCGGGCGCCGCCGCATGGGGTATAGGGTAAGGCCCTATGCTGCGAGGCGCCGGCGCCAGCTGCGCCTCAGCCTTCGGTGCCCTCCCACGGCTCATGACCCACGACCCCCCGCGCGGAGGGGTTGTCTCTACACGCACAGCTGCGCTTTCTCACGACCACGACAATACCTCATCCGGCCTGATGGGGTGGCAGAGCGCTCCAGCGCAGGGCTGCTCCTGATGAGCATGCAACCAAACGGCGTACTGCTTACACTGGGGGTTCGGTGCAGCGCGCGCGCGCGCACCGCAGCGCTTGGCGTCGCCGGCGACGACTCCCGCGAGCTCAGCGAGCGCAGCAGGCCCGCGCCGCGCACGCCCGCGGGCCGCGCCTGCTCAGGCGCCGCGCCGCCGCCCGCCGCCCGCTCCGCATCGCCCTGCTCACACGGCGCCGCCGCGTCCAGGCTGCCCCGCCCGTGCGGCGCGCCGCCGGCGCCGGCCGCGTCCGCGTCCTCCGCGCAGCACGCGCCGGCGCCGGCGCACTCGTTCGCAAAGCGCGCCAGCGACGCGGCTGGCGGCAGCGCCACGCGCATCCTGCGCATGGACGTGCGCGTCGGCCAAGCTGCCGGCGCTCGCCGCCAGCGGCGTCACGAGCGTCGCGGGGCGCCGCGACCAGTGCCTCGCTCTGCGCCGCGCAGCGGCCGCTGCCACTCCCCGGCAGCCACAGCGCAGCGCGCGCGCGCGCTCCCGGCAGGTGTCACAGATACGCACCACACAGCCCGGCATGTCGTCCAGCCCACCGGGATTGTGGGCCACGCCAGCGCGCGGGCCCGGGGCCGCACCGCCGCGGCCGCATGAATCCGCGCAGCTTGGTCTTGTACAGCACGCTCGCCAGCTCCTGCGGCTTGTCGCGCCGCGGCGCGCCCAGCCAGCTGCCGCCGGCGCCGGCGCCGCCGGCGCCTGCCGGCGCGGCGCCCTCAAACGGGTGCACGCTCGCGTCCAGCGACAGCTCGTAGCGCGTGCCGAACACGTTGCTGCTCAGCGCGGCGACCGGCACGCTCGCGCAGTTGGACGTCAGGAACAGCGCCGCCTCCCACCTGCGGCGCGCGGGCGGCCCGCTCGCCGCCGCCAGAGAGCCTGAGCGGCTGCTGGAGACATGGACCCAGGTTGCAAAACCGCCCCTGCTGCCCCCCCTGCATCAGGCTCACAAATCTTAAGCGGGCGTGAACATGGCCCCGGCTGTCGACGCTCCAAGGCCGTCGCCCCACACCTGCATCACCTGAAGGCCAGCGCAGGGCCCTGGCACCCGCGCAGCGGCCAGGTGCTGCGCATGCAAGAGGGCCGGCACAGCACGCGCCTGGGGGGGGGGACCTCGGCAGCTAGCAAGCGCAACTCCCACAGACTTGGACCGACCACCACTGTGCCCTTAGGAGAGCTACCCAGGCTGCAAGCACGCCCACACCCCGGGTTGGGCAGCCCCACAGGAGCGCGCAGGGCGGAGCGCGGCAGGTGAGCGGCAGCGCGCGCGCGTGGTACAGGGGGCGCGGGGAGGGCGGCAGCGCGCGCGCGCGGAGCGGGGCACGCGGGGCGGGCGGGCGCGCGCGCGCGCCTGGACGTCAGCTTGGCCGCCAGCAGGAACTTGCACTCCTTGGGGTCGGTGTGCTCCAGGCCGTGGTAGAGCATGAAGCGCACCGCGCCGCCGTCGCCCATGCCGCCGCCCTCCCGCCGCACGAAGCACCGCAGCAGCGCGCTCGGGCCGGGCAGCGCCTGCGGCCGCTGCGCAGCCGCCCGGCACGCCCGACTCAGCCGCCGCACCCAACGCACTTCATTGACACAAGCACAACGACGGCCCCAGGCTCCACGGGCGGCGGGCGACGACAGGAGGTGCAGCACAGGCCAGCGCGTCAGCGCGCTCCATGAGGCGTGCAGTGTGCACTGCACGGACTACTATCACAAAAAACAAAGCACTCTCCCAAGGGCGCCCGCGTCAGGCAGGCGCGGGGGCGGGCGGCGGACCAGGCTGAAGAGCTGCAGCGGGTGGCAGATGGTCGTGCACACGTCCCACAGCCGCGCGAAGAACAGGCGCTTGCCGGCGCGCCGCCATGCGCGGCAGACGGCCACCGCCTCAAACAGCTGCGCCGCGCGCAGCGCAGTCAAGAGGCTCGCTGGGCGCCACACGGTGGGCTGCGGCTCACTGCGCAGCGCCAGCGCCGCCCGCCGCGCACGGCGCTCGCGCGGCTGGACAAGGCGGCGCCTCTGCAAGCAGTGCGGAGCCCGCGGTGCCACTAGGCATTATGCTGTGGTGCCCGGGGCGCAGCGCATTGGCGTCTATATGCGGGTCCGTCTCAGGCCTGGCCGACCAGCAGACAGGGCACTGCAACTGGGCCCAGCCGGCTCAACATGCAGCACCACCGGCGCCCGGGTCACAGCAGTGCTTCAAGCGCAACAGGCTTCCAGGTCGCGCACTCATGACAAGCAGCTCGGCGCGACAGGTGCCGCTGTCAGGCAAGGCGGGAGGCCAAATGCTGTGCTGCGCGGCACGCACACGTCTCTTCCTGTTACTGCTAAGCATAAATCCTCGCAAAAGCCTGCTTGCTGCACAGCCAATGCGTGCAACTTCTGCTCGGCGCGCACGCGTGCATGCGCGCCCGGCGGTGCTGCGGCGCTGTGCCCCTTACCGAAAAAAGGCGGCAGCTCCCGGACAGTTACGGGCGGAGCGTGGCCGAGCGCGCCGCCCGTCAGCAAACCCAACCCAATATCACGCTCCAAGACGGAAGATGGGTGACTCCGCGCTCACGCGGCGCCCCGCCCGCCGCAAACCCAGCCCCGGGCGGTCCGCGCGGGCGCGCGCCTGCGTGTGCTTCCCGCTCGTGTCCGGCAGCTGCAGCCAGGCCAGGATCTCGTCGAGCAGGTGGTCGGGCAAATCCGTGATGCGGACAGCGCTGCCCGCGCTCTTGGCGGGCACCACCTCCTCCGCGGCCAGGCCCGACAGCCCGCTCGCCAGCGGGCAGACCCTGGTTTTATTGAAGCCAAACGCACGCCGCGCGAGCACCGCCGCCGCCGAGTTCCACAGCGGCGTCTGAGGGCGCCGCACTGCGCACGCCCCGGCCAACGCGCGTGAGCCTTGGCACACTGCTGAGGCGCAGGGGCCCGCGTGTGCTGCACCGTGTTTGGCAAGCCAGCGAGCAACCATCTGATGGCTGAGGAATTGGGCCCCAGTCCGGGCCCTCACCTAACGACTCCGCCTTTTGCCCTGAGCAGCTCGGCTCGCCATCGCAGCAGTCGTCCGAGGCGCCAGCCCGCCGAAAAGGGCCGTCCGGCGCCACACCCGCCATCAGTGCAAAGTGCAGAGCGCGACGTCGGCTGCAGAGCAGCTAGCCTCGCGAGCGACGCCGTGCATTCAAGGCCGCAACAGCGCCGATCGGTGGGCCGTGCTTTACACGGGTGCCCCGTTGAGACGCAGAACAGGGGTTAGGGCTTGCCTGCGCTTGGGTAGCGCACACTTGCCCGAACGTCTGCTCTGGCGAGGCTGTGCTAGCAACACGGCGCGACAAGCTCACTGATCAATCTTCAACATCTTTTCTCATCTAGCTCCGGTGCTGTTTGCAGAGGGCCTGCATCCATCTCTGCTTTCAGTTCGTCAGGCTGAGCAGTAAAGCCCTGCACGCACAGCAGGTGCTCAGGAATTCGCTCTGAGCGCCAGCACCCTCCAGCAGGCTGCCGGCAATGCCCAAGGATGGAGGGCCCGGCGCGGGGGAGTCACTCAGTGCAGAATCCAGCCGCCCGGCGCACGCCAACGGCGGCGCGCAGCCGGGTGCAGCCAGCAGCGATGGGGACGACTTTGCCAACCGCCTGGTGGTCGAGGTGCAGCCTGCAGCACGGCTGAGATGCGTGAGGACAGTTGCCGGGGCCGCCCCGTGTGTGCGCCAGGGCAGGCCGATGCTCACCGCAACTGACTTGGGCATACGCTGTCCGCCCATATGGCATGCATGCGAGTCGGAGCGGCAGAGGTTGTTGCCACCACCCAGCCTAGATGCGGCCGCGGCTGGGGAGAGGGCCGAGGGCGCACTGGCCGCCTCTACGTGCTGAGGAAGCTTGTTCATCCAGGCTATGCTGTGAAGCCTGTCCAGCGCGCGCGCACCTCTGAGGGGTGCTGGTGCTGACGCGCCTGACCTGCGTCCCGCCCAGGACGGCGGCGAGGGGTATGACGCGGAGACGCTGCCGCGGGGGTGGTTCTCGTGGCGCAAGCTCTGGCTGTTCACCGGGCCGGGCTTCCTAATGTCCATTGCGTACCTGGTGCGACCCCGGTCCGCGTCTGGTTGGCAGGCCGGTGCCGCTACGTCGGACTGTGCGGTCGAGGCACGAGCGCAGCTGCTCAGTCTCGGGCGACACCACTCAGGGCCAGGGTGAAAGCCGCCCAGGGTGGAGCGCTCCCTGCCCTGTGCCCGACCCTACCCTACCCTGAGCGCGCGCTGGGGCGCCGCAGGACCCGGGCAACCTGGAGGGGGACCTGCAGGCGGGGACGACGGCCGGCTACACGCTGTGCTGGGTGCTCATGTGGTCCACGGCCATGGCGCGCACCCCGCGGGCCCCCGCCCTGGTCCCCCAAGGCAACACGTCTGCAGGAGCCCCACTCACCGCCATGCTGCCATGCCTGCCGTAGCCCATCCTGGCTGGAACTGTCTGTGTCACCAAGGTGCTGCAAGTGCTGCCTGGCTGCGTGGCTTCCGGCACGTGCGCCGGTCCGCTCCCACCTCTGCACCCGCTGGTTGTGTTGTCAGGGGCTTGGATGCGCCCACTATGCTGCCGGGCTCTGACTCTGTGTGCAGGGCAGCCAGACGCCAGGCCTGCATGTGCTAGACTGGCGTGCCGGAGGGCGGGGCGCTGACTGGCGGCGCCTGTCCGCCCGCCCAGGGCTACCTGCTGCAGATGCTTTCGGCCAAGCTGGGCGTCGTGACGGGCCTGAACCTGGCGCAGCAGTGCAGGCGCGGCCCGCGCTGTGTTGCATATTTTTAATTTGGCAGGCTCACAGGGGCGGCAGAACAGCCGAGCGCAGCCCAGCGTGCAAGGGCGTCGTGCAAGCTCCATTGGACAGCGCACTGGAGGAAAGTGGCGCATGGCGCTTGCCTGCGGAGGGTACAGCGCAAAGTCTGCCGGCAAACCCCAGCGACAGCAACGCCGGCACCAGCGCGGCCTGAACAGTGCGCAGCTCACTGAGCGTCCGCTGGAGAGCCGCGGACGGCCTTGCGGTGGTGGCCGCCTGCGCGGGGCTGACCGCGCCGCGGGCGGGCGGGGGCGCAGGCGGGAGTACCCCGCCGTGCCCCGCTACGCGCTGTGGGTCATGACTGAGATCGCAATCATCGGCGCCGACATCCAGGAGGTGCGGCGTATCATTACGCAATGGACATGGCCTGTAGTGCGCTCAAAGCCTGCTTCGTGTGCGCTGTTAGCGGGTATCGGCGTGCGCTATGAGTGTGCCGACCTTGAGCGCTTTGCGCTCGGGGGCCACAAAGTGCGGCGCGCCGTCACGCATGGCGCATGCACTCAGCGTGCCAACAGCTGCTCGGCACACTGAGCATGGCCGCAAAGCGTGCCTGCACCGATAGTGTCCTGGGTTGAACAGCTGAGGTAGTCTGTGCTCTGTTTGGCACTTTTGCCTCAAGGTGCCATCGTGGTAACGGAGGCTCATGAGCGCATGAGTCGCCCTCCTGCGAGCGCTCTTTCCCATCTGTCATCGTATCACCTTGCGAGCGCTCTTTCCCTGCTATCATTTATCACCTTGAAAGTCAAAGCGCATATACCGCGTGACCGCAGCAAGCGCCGCGCGGCCGCCAGGTGATCGGCTGCGCGATCGCGCTGTCGCTGCTGACGCGCGGCGCGGTGCCGCTGTGGGCGGGCGTGCTGGTGACGGCGGTGGACTCGTTCGCGCTGCTGCTCATCGAGCGCCTGGGCGTGCGCAACCTGGAGGCCGTCTTTGCGGTGCTCATCACGGTCATGGCCGGCTCGTTCGGCGTCATGTACGTGCTGGCGGGCGTGCCGACGGCGGAGGTCGCCGAGGGTGCGGCCGCGCGGGGCCCGGCGTCTTCGGGGTTTTTGCTGGTGTTCTGGCGCTGTCCTGTGCTCTGCGCAACTTCCTCCACAATGGTCTGCTGGCCTGCCCTTTGTTGCATGTACTTGTCACTGTGTGCCCCTATTAGCGCTCTCTGCGCTCACATCAACGAAAAGGGGAGATGCGGTCTGATGGGGAGGGTCAGGGTGTAGCTCCCAACCCTCTCATTGCCCATACCCGCTGGCATGCGCACGCGTCGGCCCAGCCCGCGCGCGCGGCGGCAGGCCTGCTGGTCCCGCGGCTGCCGCGCTCGGCGGTGTCGGTGGCGGTCGCGCTGGTGGGCGCGGTCATCATGTGCGCGGCCCGGGGCGGGCCGCCCGCCCGGCCCGCCGCGCGGCCTGCTGCCCCGCCTGCCCCTGAGACCAGCACGCGCGACGGCCCGCCCCTCGCTGCCTGCTCCTCTGCCTCAGCTGAGCAGGGTATGGCGCAGGGTGTCAGCGGTGTGAGGGGCTCCAAACCAGGTTCTGCTGCACGCTGCCTGTCAGGCGTGCTGCCCGAGGCAGGGTCCCTCTGCCACTGCTCACCTTGCCAGCTGAAAGTGAGCGCTGGCGCGCAGGCCGCACAACCTGCACCTCCACTCCGCGCTCGTGCAGTCCAGGTCAGCCCCGGACCCGTGTCTGCTTCGTGCTTGCTCGGCGCCTGCGCGCATCCGATCGCAAGCATAATTGGGACAGCACACAGTGCAGTTGGTTGCTCAGATGGTCTGCCTGCTCATGACAGTCCAGAACGTATTTGCTGGGGACAGGGCAAGCACCTGTCAGCTGCCTGAGCTAAAGCCTGTTTGTGCCGCCGGACACATGCTTGGGTCCTGCGATGCCGCGACGCATCTTGGCTGTCGCTGCGGCGCCGCTGACCCGGGCTGACCGCGCGGCGGCGCGCGCAGGAAGTTTGACGGCCGCTACAACGCGCGCAAGCGCGAGGCGCTGGCCTACTTTGGCATCGAGTCGGCCGCGGCGCTGGTGATCGCGCTGGTGATTAACCTGTGCGTGCTGTCTGTGTTTGCGCGCGGGTTCTACCGGCCGGGCGCGCCGCCCGCCAAGATCGGCCTGGAGAACGCGGGCGAGTACCTGGGCGACACGTTCGGGCCGCTCATGCGCATCATCTGGGCCGTCGGACTGCTGGCTGCGGGTGCGGCCCGCCGGCGCGCATGGGGATAGCGTCCGGGGATGGAGAGGGTTCAGGCATGCGCACGCCGCCCGCGCGGCAGCCCTGTCGGACCTTTGCCTTCAAAGCCTTGCCCGCGAGTCCGCGCGCATGCGGAGCTGGGGCTGGCTGGAGCACAGCGCTGCGCGCGTCCGCGGCGCGATGGCGGCCTCCGCCATGTGCCCTGCGCGCCGCGCGCGGGCCGACCGCGCGCGCCCGCCGCGCGCAGGCCAGAGCAGCACGATGACCGGCACGTACACCGGGCAGTTCGTCATGAGCGGCTTCCTGGACCTGCACCTGCGCCAGTGGCAGCGCATCAGCATCACGCGCGCGGTCGCGATCGCGCCGACGCTGCTCATCGCGCTCGTCTACCGCCACCGCCGCGGCACCGAGCTGGACCAGCTCAACGAGCTCGTCAATGTGCTGCAGTCCATCCAGCTGCCGTTCGCGCTGCTGCCGGTGCTGACGATGACGTCCAGCGCGGCCGTCATGGGCGCCGCGTTCGTCAACCGGCCGGCGGTCGCGGCGGCCGCGTGGGCGATCGCAGCCGCGGTGCGGCCCGCTACCGGCCATGGGGTGTAGCCATCTGCGGCAGGGGAGGGCGCAAGCGCCAGGAGCTGCTAAGCGTGCTGCAGCCCGCAGCGCCCAGCGTAGGCGGCACCGCCGCCTCTCGACCTTTGCATGGCTCTGCGGCGCCCGCATCGCTCGCCGGGGCTGCGCTGGGCTTCACCTTGCCAGCATGCGGCTCAACCTGGGGCCTGTGGCTGACTTTACACGTCAGGTGCCATGCATCACAGGGGGCGCACAGCGTTGTGCGGGATGTGCTGCTGAGAATCATGTTCAAGGAAACTGGTCTGCTGCTTGTTGTCACCCAACAGGGCATGCCCCCAGCAGGGGCGGGGGGCCAGCCTGCGGGCGTCGACGCAGAGGCGGGGCCCTGGCGCGCAGGTCATGGGCGTCAACGCGGCCGCCATCGCCGACTTTGCGCAGCATCAGCTGCCGCCGGTGCGCGCGGCGCGCGTGGCGCTGGTGGCGGCGGTCACGCTCTACATCGCCTTTGTGGTGTACCTGGGCGTCGGCCCGCGGAGGCGCGCAGCCCCCTCGATGTTGCTTTGACTTGTGCCATGCAACGAGGAGAGCCTGTTTATTGTTCTCAGCATCCTGCTTGGAGTCGAGCAGAGCATGTGCTACCGGTGTGCATGTGAAAATGAAGGCCCCAGATGCCGGGTGCCAACATCATGCATCATGTGGGCTACCCTGGCCTGCCTTGCATGGGGCACACTGCATGTGGCTTGCCCCGGCCACTGCGCCCTGTGCGCTCCCTTTGCAAGGTGGCCGGCGCCAGCTGGTGGGCAGCCTGCGACGGCGCCGCATGGCCGCGGTGGCGCTCAAGGGGCGCGGCACGAGCTGCTGCCAACCGTTCAAGCGGTGCAGCGGGCTTGCGCAGCACCACTGCACTCGTGCACAGACGCAGGGCATCTGGTGTCTCCTATGCGCTGCTGCAGGAGCGCCTTGAGGTGCTCACGCCGCACCAGCGCTAAGCGACCTGCCTGAGGCGCCAGGTGGGCTGCCTGGTGGCGGGCGGTGCGCGGGCGGCGCGCCGCGGACGATGCGCTGCGGGACCCGCTGCTGTCTGCTGAAGGCAGCCCGCCCGCGGCGCACCATGTTGCGGAGCCGCAGGGCGCTTAGTTGCAGTTGCAGAAAACTACGTAGTACATTTTTTGGCAGACTCGTTGCCTGTTGGGCATGGGGTCCAATTCACAAGCGCGCTCGCGTGGCGGCAGCCTTGCACAACTGACAAGGATGTGGTTGTGAAGATGTCTGGCATGGGCATGCGATTGTGTCCAAATTGGGCCGTCTGCATAGCATACAGGGCGTTGGGTTCTGTTTAGCCAGCCGTCATTTGGTGGCCTTGTTGCTACTGGGTAAGAGCAACGTTGCCTGTTTGCAAGTAGCGCGCTGGCTACCCTCTCGTTGCCACATCTGCACAGTAGCCATGGCACTTTGCCCCGCAAGTTTCAGTGCCTGCATGGCAGGCAAAACCCCATGTCTTGCACCGTATGTCTGCGTGCAAGCTGCCCACAGTCCACACCCCAGCTGCACCGGTGCACCAAAACGGTCTGTAGCAACATGGCGTCCACGCGCATAGCGCAGCCGAACGGCGGCCTGGCGCCGGCGCGCGCGCCCCCGCGGGGCGGCACAGCCCTAGTCGGCGTCGGCCACATGCGCGACGCCCTCCAGGCCGAACACGCGGCGCAGGCGCACGGCGGCCTGGCGCGAGCGCAGGTCGCCGCTGGGCAGCACGTACACGGCGCCGTACGGGCGCAGCGCCTCCGCCGCCTCCGCGTCCAGCCGCGCGAGCGGCACGCGCAGCGCCTCCGGCGGCGCCCTGCGCCCGGCATGCAGCCCTCTGTCACCGCATTCGCACCGCCCTCACCCTTGTTTGTCCTGCCGCTTCACAGCATCTGTGAAGCAAAGGAGCCCTGCAAGCCCGCCGTACTCGACGCCAGGCCATGCACCACCTGGCGCTCAGTGGGACCAGAGGCCGGAACCAGCTCGCTCAGCCTGACTGGACACGGGCGCTTGCATTCCCATTCCAGCCCTTCCAAATGCGGCCGATGTCGCAATGAGGCTCTGGTCCCAGCCCGCGATGAGCAAATTATGCCAGCAGCAGCGATGCACAACGGCGCTGGCTGGTTAACGCGTTGCATGCAGCTGCCGGGGCTCCTGCTTCACGCCAGGCGCCGCCGGCTGGTCAGAAGCGGGCAGTCCCCGTCCTGGCGGCGGCGGGGCGGGCCCGCGCGCGCACCCCTGCGCGTCCTCGTCGCGCACGTCCAGCAGGGCGACGCTGTTGGGCTCGCGCGCCACCGCGGCCAGCGCGGACGCGAGCGGCACCTCCTGGAAGCCCTGCCACGCGCGCGCAGCAGGCCCTGTTGCCAGCATGCATGCGGCACCTCCTCGAAGCAGCACGTTGCGCGCGCAACGGGGTCTGCTGCCAGCATGCCAGTGGCACCTCTTTTAAGAGCCCTTTACCACATGCATGAGCACAGCAGGCCATGCAACATCACCCGGCGGCCTATCCTCCGTCTTGCACACATCAAAGTCTGCCACGTACACGGTCCGTGCTCATGAGTGCGCTCGTTGCGGCGAGATAAGGACAGACCCTCTGCTTTTCTCAGCACTCAGGAGGCCGGCCCTTGGCACAAACGCAGTGGGTGGCACAGCGCCGAGCGGCAACGGTGCCGCACAGGCAGGCAGCGCACGTGCTCAGCGGCGTAGGCGGAAGGGATGTAGGGCAGTGCCGTCAGCTCTGCCATGCCCCCTTCGCCTGCCAGAGCTGGCAAACGTTCAATTCTTTATACCACCAAGACCACAAACAGCCACAGGCCAGCCGGCGGGGCGCTCTGCCAAGGGGCTCAGCAGCGCTCACCCGGTGCAGCATCCTCCAGCCCAAGCGCCTCCTCATAGCTCTCCTCGTCGTCGCTGGCTGCCGGTTCAGACGACCCTCGCTCGACATAGCGCACACCCTCCAACCTGCACTGTGCGCCAGCGCGTGCGCTCACTCGTTCTGACATGTAGCAGGCAGCCTGGTGACAACAGACTGCAGCCTGCCTCCTTATGTCACTGGGGGCAGCTCACAGCAGCCTTGAAGGCCTCGATTGCCGACTGCTCCTCCTCAGTATTGACTGTGCGCTTGCTGGCCGCGGCTGCCCAGCCTGCCCACAATCTGCGCCGTACGCATATGGCTCGTTGCGCGAGCATGGCGCCTGCAGTGTGCGGCCCTGCAGGCACGGACACCTTGCCAAGCAACGCTCTGCATGCTGCGGGAGTCATTGAGGACTGCATGGAGCGCACGGTGCCCTACAAGAAGTGCAGCCGTCTGTGTAGGTGAGGCTTGTAATGGGTATGCAAGTAAGAGTGCGCTCTGACTCAGAGAGCTGTCCGACAGCACAGTCCGTTTGAGCATTGGTGTGGAGCCTGACCTGAGGGGCTTTGCAGCAGCAGGGGGCGGGCATGGCAATTGCAATGGGGGACCACAAGGATGTGATCTCCACTGCTCTGTTATATTGTGAGCACATCGGGCGCACAACGCATGTGACAGCGTCTCAACATGCATGACGTGTCAAACAGCAGTCCATGGCCTCAAAACCTCAGGCCTGCCGGCGCCCCCGGCTGACTTGACAGCCCCCGGCTGTCACCAGCCACCGTCGCCGCTGTCGTCGCCGCTGTCGCCGTCGCTGTCGGCGGCAGCGCCGGCGGCCGCGCCCAGGTCATCGGGCGCGGCCCCCTCGTCGCTGCTGCCGCCGCGCGTGTCCCAGTCGCGCATGCGCACGCCGCTGCCGGGCGCGCCCGTCAGCTCCGTGTCGCCCGCCCGCAGCACCGCCCAGCCCTTCCCGCCCACCGGCGGCGATGCACGGCCCTCCGGAAGTGCGTTCCCAGCAGGCACGGCCTGCGTGATCGATTGGCCCTCAGCAAGTCGGGACGCAGTTCGAGCAAGGCATCAGCCGCTCATCAGCGCGCTGGAAGCTCGTCACGCACAGCAGTGCCTGCTGCTCCTCGGTGCATCTGTCCGTGCTCCAGCACACGTGCCACGCATGGTCACATGCGCTCAGGAAACCTTGCCAAGCTCGCGCGTCGCATCCTGCATAGCATGCATTCCGAGAAACAGACCGGCTGCTGTACACATCCAGTCTCACCGTGCTCCGCGTGTTGAGAGCACCAGTGCATACCACATGCTCTGCATCCTTGTTGCCAGGGAGGAGAGGGGGATGCAAGGGCCCATGCAGCCCGCACCGCGGGCGCCGGCGCGGGCGCCGCGCCACGCAGCTCGGCCAGGAGGCCGGCCTTGCTGAGGCGCGCGGCGCGCCCGCGCGCGCCGCCGGCCGCGGCCTCACGCTGCGCGCGCTGCGCCTTGGCCACCGCGTTGTACAGGCGCACCACGCCCCTGCGCGCGGACGGGGGGGGTAAAGGCGTCTGCTGGCTCGGGCGCCTGCAGTGCTGCAACAAAGTGTTGCACCATGGGTTCCATGCACCTGCTCTCAGGGCAGCTTGGGCCTAACAACGAACTGCTCACACGTGCGAGCGTGGCCATCCAGAAAGATGCGCTGCCCGGCCCCCTAAGGCGGCGACGCGCTCCTCAGGCTGCGACCGCTCCCCCTGGCCCGGCGCGCGCGCCTACGCTGACACAGGCGGGGCCCGGCAGTCGGGACCGTGCTGCGCACCGCGTGGCGGTCCGCATGAGCGCCTTCTCTACCGCGTCAGACTCGGGGTCCTCGCCCTTCCTCCTCACCGCCTGCGCCGGCTCGCGCGTCAGCGCGCGGGCGCCTGCCGCCCACGCCTGCCCGACGCGCTGCGCACGGCAGCGCCCGCTGCTCTCGTGCGGCGAGGCTGGGGGCGCCTCACGCGGTGCGACGGCGGCGCGTTCGCAGCAGAGGGTCCAGCCAGCGTCTACCGGCCCTCCTCGCAGCGCAGACGGGCCCTCAGGTGCCCGGGGCGCACGATGTGCCCCCGCCGGCGCATCTCGAGGCGCAGCTGCCGCGCGGCGCGGTCCGAGCGCTCCGTCTCCGCCTCCTCGCGCTTGCGCTTGCCCAGGCTCTTGCTGCCGGCCAGGATCGGCGCCGCGGCGACGGCGCCGGCGCCGTCAGCGCCGGACCGCACCGCGCTGCCCATGACCTTGGCAAACGCGCGCGCGAAGGACGCAGCCTTGCCCGCTGCGCCGCCGTCGCGCCAACGGCCGCCGGGCGCGCCGCGCGCGGGCTCCGCGTCGCTGCTGCCCGCATCGCTGTCGCTCGGCGACGCCGCGCTGCCGGCCCCGTCGCCGTCCGCGCGCTCTCCGGCGTCTCCGCCTGGTGCGGGCGCGGGCGCGCCGGCCAAGGCCGCGCGCTCGTAGTCGGCATCACCCAGGTCGTCATCGTCGTCAGCACCGCCGCTGTCAGCATCGCCTGCGGCAGCCAGGCGTTGGGCAGAGCCTGAACCCGTGGATGCATGGCCTCCGATGCTGGACCCGCGAGGTCTGAACCCGCTGTCAAGCGCGTCACTGCCCAGGCTCAGAAAAAGGTGCCTCACAGCCAGGCCAGGCTGACCAGTGTCGCACGCACGCCCTCACCGTCCGCGGCCTGGTCGCCGTCTGGGCTCCCTGGACTGCTGGCGGCCCGGCCAAGTGCTCCGGTGTCAGGCAGCCGCTCCTCCAGGCCCTGGAGCGCGCCCACCTCTGCGGGTACGGCACAGGTGGAGCTCAGCCAAACTGTGTTGCCTGCCTGCTGAGCAGTGCGGTAGGACGGCAAGCCAGCTTAGTGACACCAGTGGACTAACAGTGGACGTCCCAGTCAGAGCAGTGACACAGGGCCGTACCGTCTGGGTCAGCGTCTGCAGCCTGTGCCACCGTCGGCGTGCGCCTGCTGGCAAGTCCTGCCTTCATCTTCCACTGTAGCACACAGCAAGTGAAGAGGCGCGCGCCTCTGTTTGAGCTTGTCGTAGCTTGGCACTGCCTGCCGCTGAGCAGGCTCAAGGCTGCAAACCTACCGGTAGGGCATTTTGTGCACTCTCAGCGACGTGCACTTGCTTTTCTCTGCAGACCGGATGTGAAGGCGGACACGTGGTGCTACGTTGCAACCAGTCAAAGGCCTTTTGCAGAAGTACTCTGTTGCTGCTGCACACGCTGGGCCTTGCTTGACTGTTGCAAACAGGCCTAGGCTGTACCTGCTACCTGCAGTCCATCACTGCATACTAACGGCACCTGCGCAGCGCGTACGCTGCGGGGCACCGCACCGCGCTAGGGTTGCACGCCCGGCCCGGGCGGCAGCGCCGTTCGCACGCGCCAGTTCCCTGCATCGTTTGTGACCTAGCCAGGCCCGATGTGCGGCCCTGCAGGCGCGCCCTGTGCTATGCGTTCGGCCATGCGCACCTGCCCTTGCTGTGCGCTTCTTTCGTCTGCCTGTGTGACTCTCGGCACAGACGCGAGCAGCTTTGCATACGCGCTGAAGCCTGCTCGGCTGGTGAGCAGAACCAGAGCGCGGGCTGCTTGCGCGCAGGCACTGGCTTTTGCCTGGGGCTGTCCATATTCGGCACACTGTTCATGGGTGTGATGGCTACGCTGCTCAAGCGCGACTATCAGTGCGCCCCTCGCGGCGGAGGGTTGGGAGTGGTATGTGTCGCCTGGACGCGCGACCTAGCATGTGGAGGCGCAAGGCAGGGGGCGTGCTTGCGGTTCTTTCCTGGTACATACTCTGTCTGTGAGACGCAGGTCTGCACTACGAAATACCTGCTCAAGCTCCGTCTGCCACAGGTACCTGGGTGAGTGGTTTGACACCTCGGAGCCTGACTTTGCGCCGTACGAAGAGCAGCGCGACAAGGCCATGAACATGTGCTGGACGGTTGCCGGCGTGTATGGCGGCTTTGCGCTCGCGTCTGCGCTGGGTATGTGCTACTACAACTTCAAGGCAAAGCGGGCGTGATTGCTGACACCGCACCTGCCTGCCAGCCTGGGCCACGACATCAACGGCCAAGGCAGCAACGGGCCCAGCGGCGCTGCAAGGGGCTTAGCGTTGCTTGGTGCAGCCAGGGCTGCACAGTTGTTGGGAAGACAAGCATCAAGATTGCCTTGTAGTGCAGTGCGCAGCAGCATGTTCGGGGTCGGGCGCTATCTCCATGTGGCCTTGCATGGTTGTGATACAGCGCAAAGTGCAGTGGCAGGGTGTTGCTTGGAAGCGGACGGGTGTATGACAGGTTCTCAGGCGAGGTGGGATTGGAGCCTGTGCCTATGCACCAGACAGCTGCTGGGCATGGTCGGGCTCTGAGTCTGTCTTTGCGTAGGTGTCAACATGTAACTCTCAGCAACTCCTTTACACAGCGCAAGGGTGCAGCACCCGCTTGTTGTGATCATGCTGGCCACTAGTGTGCTTGCCAGGCTAAGCATGTCCTGACAGCAGAAAATCGCTACAAGGCAAGTACTTGCTAAAGCAGCGAGCTAGCCTGGACTGCCCCCGGCTCCGCCATACAACTTCCTATGGGCTGCCTGTGCTGGGTTGCATGCTCTTGAAAATGCGGTAGGCGGCCACTGCGCATGTGGTGTTGCCCAGGAATGTAAGGAAGGCCTGCGCAACCAAAGCAGTGGGTTGGCGCAGGCAGTGAAAGCACTGACTGTGATCGGTGGCACAAGCCCCCTGCAATATGTAGACGTGCATACTGACTGCAAATACAGTGCACTGCGGCGAGGCGCGGCAGCTACTTGGCTACAGCCAGCTCCTCCCACGGGGGCGGCAACCTGCAGGGCGACAACTGCCCGGCAACCAGCTTGTCCAGGCTGTGCAAACCAGAAAACAAGCGGTGAGGCTGGCTCCGCCCGGAGTGGCAGACCTGCAGGGCGACCAGCGCGTCCAGGGTGGGCGAGTTGTAGAAGAAGTGGTACGTGCACGCCGCCAGCGCGCCCCCGAACAGCGGCATCATCCCCCACGTCAGGCCCTTCCAGCTCTCGTTGCCTGTCGCAGGCACTGTGCTGGTCAGGCGCATTGCTCATTACCTAGACTCTGTATCAGTATTTCACACTGAGGCCTTGCACGGCGAGTGGAGCGCCGGGCGGACCTGTGACCTCAGCATATCGCCAGACCAGATACATGGCCACGCCCCACTCCACCGTGCTGGACACGTGGACGGCCCACGTTGGCAGCGACAGCGCGTTGACCGGCTCTGCATGCACTGCAGCCTGGGCAGGCGCGCTGCACAGCCATGCGGCGCAGGAAGCGCCCAGGCTCTCCGCAAAGCGCGTCCCTGTGCAGCCTGTACGGCCCTGCTCCTGCTGTGCAGCAGCGCGCTTGCCCGGCGCAGCGCCGCGCTGGCTGCTGGCCTTGCAGCGAGCCCATGGGCTGTCACGCCTCCTAAGTCGGTGCGCTGCGGACGGATAGTGAGTGGCAAGACTGTAGCTGTGTGTATGGCTCATAGCAGACAGATCGCTTACAGGCACAGGCAGGGAGCCACACGACAGCATCACTGTCAATTGCTCTGCTGATGGTCTTTGGGCAGGGGCAGAAGTTACGATGTAGCAGACCAGACCGGAGAGAATGCCAAACAAAACTGGTGTCCTAGAGCTCAAGCAGCGGGTTGCAGGTAGGCACGTGCTTAGCCTAAATAGGATAATTTTAACATATAAACTCGAGTTTGGAGGGCAGCGACGTTGTTGCTCGCGCGGCGCAGCGATTGTACAGGCAACCTCGCATTGGAGTGAGACTCTGCTGCTGTTATCGCCGTGGTGTATGCTCGTAGTGCAGCGCGCAGGCATATTCCTTCAACCTCATCCACTGACAAGCGCAGCTTGTGGCATGGGAGACACGTACTGCAACGGCGAGCCCGTTGCAGCACGCCTGGCCGACGTGGTTGGCAGGGCGCTTGGCCAGCGCCCCGCACTGCTTCCGCACGCGTCCAGGGCACACGGCAGAGCCAGACCATTTCACGAGCTCCAGCCTGTTCACAGCGGACGCATTGCAGAGCACGTGCTGCCCACGGAAGAGGCCGCAGCGCAGCAGACACGCCTGTCCCACCTGCGGCATGCTGCGCGCCACTGCCTCAAGCCAAAGGTGTGCTGCGCTCTGCGCCTCTGCTTCCTATTTACCAGTGACCTGTGCAGGACACTGCCAGCAAGTAAAAACATAAGCAGAACACACAGAAAAATATATGTGTATATACCAAGATGTGTTGCACCTGCACACGCACTTGCACACTTGGTGCTCAGCTGATAACCTCTGCCGGCTATACACCTAACGCCGACTCGCATAACAATGACCTCGCCGTACCAGGGACCCGGCAGCAACGACCGCGAGCGTGTCGAGCGCGCTATCAACGTGGCGACCTCGCTGCCGTTTGTCGCTGTTGGCCTCAGTACGCTGAGGTAAGGCTTACATTTGCGTGTGCGGCTTGTTTGCGTCCTGTAAACCTGCCATGGGCCAGCGATCCTGGGGCCTTGTATGCGCAGGCGGCGCCAGACGAGCGAGGGCCAGCACTTTGGCGCCTGGCTGGTGGCGCTTGGGGCCACTGCGACAGCGTACCACGCGTCCAAGGGGCGGCTGCGCGTTGCCCTGCGCAAGCTCGACTACTGGCAAGCGTGCCCTGCATGCCCCGGACTGTCCCCGCTTGCAGAGGATTTGATGCTGCGCAGAGCTGGCAAGGGGACCTCACGTTTTGTGTCAAGAGACGTGCGCTCTTGCAGGTAGAGGCTGGCAGCGGGACTGCGCGGCATACCAGAACAGCAAAGTGGACCTGCCTGCGGTCGCGCCAAAGCCTTGTTGCATTTTCGCTGCAGGACCATCGCGGCGGCGACCGGTCAGCTGGCGCGCGCGGCGCGCCCTGGGTCGGCGCGCGGCGGCGGCGCAGCAGGCGGCGAGCGGCGCAGCAGGTTGCGGGCGGCGGCGGCGGCCGCGCTGACGCCGCTGCAGCCGACACTGGTGACCGCGCTGAACATCGCCGTCGCCGAGGCGCGCGCCCGCCGCTGGTCCTGCACTCATGCACACCGTCACGCTTTTATGCACACCGTCGCTCTCAGACATGTTGTACACGCGCTGCCGCTGGCAGCGTCCTCTCAACGCTCAAGCTGCATACACTTAAACAGAGGCTTTGCAGCACTCTGCTTCCGCAGGAAGGGCGGGGGAACGCACCGTCGCTGTCTGCGCACAGCAACCGTGTACACCGAGCGCAGCATGCGCAGGGGCGGGTGCCCTCCCGCGGCTGTCCCAGTCACCGGCCGCCCCCTCGACCTCGGGAACAGGCGGCTGCTCCGCGCGCTCACCGCCCGGCCTGCGGCGCCAGGTGGAGTTTGCGCGCCGCGCGCTCGCGCGCCCCCCGGCAGCCTGCCGCTGCGCCGCGGCCGGCTCCGGGGCGGGCGGCGCGCGCGAGCGCGCACCTGGCGCCAGCGCATGCGGCGCCGCTGGCAGCCACCCGGCGCACGCCTGCATCAGGGTGAGCGCGGCGCCCTGGCACGACAGCCCCGGAGGCACCGCCGCGCCGCCCTGCGGCAGCGCGGGCGCGGCGGCGGAGCGGCGGCGCGGCTGGGCGGGAGCGGCCGCGGCGCTGCGGCGCGCACACAGGCGGCACCTGGCGGCGGGCGCGCTGGGCCTGGCGTGCTTCGCGCTGGAGGATGCGGCGCGCGAGCGGGCGGGCTGCGGTTGGGCGCACGCCGCCTGGCACTGCCTCGCGTGCGCGAGCGTGTCGGGCTACAACGCGCTGCTGGCCGCGCAGGAGGCCGCTGCAGCATAGCTCTCCGTTTTGGATGGAGCCCCGCTCCACGTTTGACGGCGCAGGCTATGAGGTTGACACGCCGTGTTGATCTCACAGGCATGCATGGCCTGGTGCACTGGCACGTTGCCTTTGCTGCGAGGTGCACTGCCGGCCAGCACTGTGCACAATCTGTGGCTGGAATGTGTCTGTACCCTCAGTTGTAAACCATGCAAGTCGTGAAAGAGCTCTGACGTGACCAACATGTTGGTGTAACACACTGATGACATCCTGTTTGTAACCAGCGCGAACTGCGCGATAGTCTCCTTTCTTGCCTCGCACTTTACACTTCGCATGTGAGGTAGCTCTCAACGCACCGCCCTGTAAGCTGCGGGACAATACGCAGGACAACGGCAGCAACGTCAAGAGCGCAGTGCTACATGCAAAATACCCAGTGATGGGGCGTGTCACAGTGTTCAGACACCTTAGAACACCCTGAAGGCAAGCGTGGATATGTCATGACAGCTGATGACCGGGCCTTGACAGCGACAGAGCGCCTGGACGCTCACTACGCCCCTGCGCGCAGCAGACACACGTGCTGAGAGCACCTCTCTGCTTCTGAAAGAGGCCGTGACACCTCACAACAGCCGTGTGAGGGCACGAAAAGCTGGCGGACCTGGGCGTATTGGCGCACCTTTACCGTGCGCTCGCGTGCTGGAGCTGCAGCGCGGCGTCAAGGCTGCAGCGCAGCGTCAAGGCTGCAGCGCGATGGACACCAAGCCAGCACCCCTGGAGTGGCAACCAGTCCTTCAGCCTCTCCTGCGACCTTCAGCCTCTCCTGCGACCTTCAGCCTCTCTTGCAGGGCGGAAGCATGCCGCAGACCACAGCCATGGCCAAGTGAGACAGTGGACGAGTGGCACGCCTGCTGCACCGCGAAGACGGCGTCAGGGCCCGTCGCTGTCCTTCAAACGCTGTTTACGGCTTGGGCTGGCGTGCGGGCGCGTCTGCGGGCGGCGCTTGTGACCGCGGATCCCTGCCCCGCTCCCGCTCCCGCGCCTGCCGCTGCGCCTCCCTCTGCAGCGGCTCCTCGAAAATGTAGACGCCCGAAGCGACGCCCACCCTGGCCAGCCCCGCCAAGCGCCGTTCCGGCGACCATGCTAATGCGCGCATGTCAGCATGCAGCGGCAGGCTGCCTCCAAGCACGGCTCACATGTTGGCCGAACTGCACGGCTGTAAGACGGCGCCAGCAGGAGGGCGCTCACCCCACTGTAACCAGCAGGCTCATGACCATCACGCCGCGCCCGCGTGCCATTCCTGTGAACAGCGCCCCGGCCTCAGCAGCCCGGTGTCGCCTGCTGTCCTCAGCAGACGGGGGGCCTGGGGCCCTTGGCAAGAGACAGGTTCTCTTGTTCATTATCGACAGGTGTGTGCCAATCTCAACCAGCCGTTCATCATGGTCAGCGTGTCGCAGTTTTCTCGCGCCGGCGCCTTCGGCAGCAAGCTCAAGAGCAACAGCAGGACACCCGCAGCGCGGCCACGGGTGGCAGTCATGGTGGTTGCGCGTCAGACGAAGAAGGAGGCGCTGCTGGAGGCGAAGAAGGATGTGGAGACCCTCATCAAGAGCAAGCACTGCCATCCCATAGTCGTGCGGCTTGCCTGGCACGACAGCGGCTCGTTTGATAAGGTGCACGGGGCGCTTTTCTGCGGGCGTGCCGATGTTGTTGCGTGTGCTCTGTTTGCTGGCGGCAGCGCGCTTGTGCCTATGCCTCTGCATGTTAAGTGCAGGCAGCCTGCTGTGCTGGCTGGTGAGGGCTGCGGGCCTGGCGGGAACGCGGCTGCTTGGAACCATCTGGAGGATTGCACGCGGCGCTCACGCTGCTCCTGTGCTTGCGCAGGACGTCAAGGAGTTCCCTCGCCGCGGCGGGGCGAACGGCAGGTGCGTTTCCTGTGTGAGAGGCGTTGCTCATGGGATTTTGCGGCCGGCATCAACGCGAAGCTGCAGCGCTGCACAGCCGGCCTGCTGCCCTGACTGCGGTGCTGGGGCCGCGGCGCAGCATCCGCTTCTACCCGGAGATCACGCACGACGCGAACGCTGGTGCGACAGCGGGACACAGCGCCCCGCTTTTTACACGGCGCACAGCAGCATAGCGCCAAGCGTTGTCTCAGACGTGCTGCGTGTGAAGTGAGGCAGCGTGCGAGGCGTTGCGGGGCGCCCTGCGCTCGTGCGTAGCGGTCCAGACCGGACGCTTCAGGCCGGACGCGGTGCGAGCGTTGCTGGGCGGCCGGCGGCGCGCAGGCCTGACGGTCGCGCTGGACCTGCTGAAGGAGATCGCGGACAAGTACGAGGGCGTGTCGTACGCAGACCTATTCCAGCTCGCGTCGGCGACCGCCATCGAGGCGCGCGGCCCCGCAGCAGCAGCCCATATCATCGTGGCGCGGCTGGCACGGGAATGCATGTGTTGCCGCATCCGACCTGGGTCCTGGTCACCAGCCGCGGTGCCTGTGAGCTTGCTGTCCATGCGCCCTCCTTGAGCGACGGGCGATTCGGCGCGCCCTGCAGGACTGTTGTCGCAGCAGAGCGAGCCTCAGCTCACTCGCGCGCCTCCGTCTGTCAGGATTCGTCCCCAAGAGGGGGGCAGCGGGCGCGCAGGTGGCTGGCGGGCCGTCGATCCCGCTGAAGTTTGGGCGCAAGGACACCGAGAACCCTGAGGGCTGCGCGCCGGAGGGCAACCTGCCGGCCGGCGGCGCGCCCTGGCCGGCGCCGGCCAAGGGCCCGGGCGACCACCTGCGCCAGGTCTTCTACCGCATGGGCTTCAGCGACCAGGAGATTGTCGCGCTGTCTGGTGCGCGCTCGGGTGGCGCTGCCGTCACAGTGCGGTGTGGTGTGGTGTTGCGCCGGCGCACACGCCAATACATCAGTGCATGGCGGCACGGCGCGTTTGCGATGATCTTCGCGCCCGCCAGAGCGGCTGCGCCAGCGCTCCTTGGCCTGGGCCCACCATGATGCAGCAGCTGGAGCTGCGACATGCGGCCCACTGCTGCGCTGACCAACTGCCCAGCAGCGCCGCCTGCGGCCGCAGCACACGCACGCCGGCCAACAGGCGCCGGCCAGGAGTGCAGCAGTGCGTCACGGGAGGGGGTTGCGGCGCGGCAGGCGCGCACACGCTGGGCCGGGTAAAGCCCTCGCGCAGCGGCTACGGCAAGGAGAAGACCAAGTACACCGAGAAGGGCCCGGGCACGCCTGGCGGCTCCTCCTGGACCGTGGAGTGGCTGAAGTTCGACAACTCGTACTTCAAGGCGCGCCCCCTTTGCCCGCGCGCGGCTTTTCCGGGGGTGGGCTTTGGCGCCGCGCGTGAAGAGGCTGGGCGCTGGGCTCTTCGGGTGCAAGGGGCCCGCGCTGGTGTGGTTGGCATGCGGGTGGCATGAGCGTGATGAGCATGGCGTTGCATGGCTGGTTGCATGGCGAGCATGGGTGTTCACACGGTCTGGCGCCCGCGGCAGGATGTGAAGGAGCAGAAGGACGACGAGCTGGTTGTGCTGGAGACCGACAATGTGTTGTACGCTGATGAGGGCTTCCGGTGCGCCCTGACGCAGCTTCATGGGCATAGATGTCATCAGCAGCAGCCTCTGCAACCCTGCTTACATCACCGAGGCGCCCAGTGGTGATTTGGTGGCGCATTGGGTGCCACCAGTGTATTGCACAGCCTTGTGTGACGTGCACAAGTTCCTTTACAAACACATAGGAAACGCACACCCCAGAAGAGGATCAAGACAGCTGCGGCCGCACACAGACTTGCTGCTGCACTTGGTGCACTCGTCAGAGGTGGATTGAGCAGGCCCCATGTTGGGCTGCCGGCGCGGCGCCCCTCGGGCTGCCCGCGCGCTGCGCGCCGGCCGCTTGCGGAGGAGCATGCAACCTGCTCATGTAAAGCAATGCAACGACTTCAGGGTCTCGAACCACCCCGGCACCTGCTTAATATGTAATCGTACCTGCAGGCTGTATGCAGTGCGCGGGGAGGCTGCCGCTGACCCGGGCCCGCGCCCCGCGCGCAGGCCGTACGCGGAGAAGTACGCGGCCGACCAGGACCTGTTCTTCAAGGAGTACACGGCCGCGCACCTGAAGCTCTCCGAGCTGGGCGTGGAGTGGGAGACGGAGCCGTTCACATTCGAGGACTGCCTCACCTGCGCGGGCGCCCAGCAGTGAGCGGCTGCGCGGACGCGCGGGCCGGCCCTGGAGCGCTTGCGAGCGGGCTTGGGCGGGGCTGCACTTGTCTGCCTGCTGGGCGGACCGCACCCACAGCTGCTGCCCGTTAAGAAGGTCAGGGTGCACAGCAGTTCCTAAGGACCGGGTGCACCCTTATTGGGCTATTTCGCATTGCATGGCCGACCCTGTCCAATGGTGCAGAGGCTGTGCGGGCGGCTGAGCTCTGTGTGGGCTGCCGTTTGCATTTGTGGGCGTTGGGTGGTGCAAGGCAGGCGTCACGTTGAATGTCAGCATGATTGCCCCATTCTTTAGCTCATTCTCGACCTCGGAGGAAAGAGCTGGCATGTGCACATGCAGTCGCGCAGGCCTTGTTGTTCAAGCCGTGTCCAGCCCAGGGCGTGACAGTTCTAGCTAGGGGTGGCGGCGGGGCTCTGCAAGCTGTGCGGCCTGCTGCTCTAGAGCTGCTGGTTGTGCAGGCGCGCCCATGTGCGGTGGTGAATTGCATAGCTCAACTGCAGGACATTGTTATGCAATTTATTTCACCTCGGCAAGTTGCCTGGGCTTTTGTTACCTTTTGTTACCTTGAACACAATTGCCGTGCCGGCGCTGTTGATCTGGATGCCGCTGTTGATCTGGATGCAATTCTGTGGCGACGAACTTGATGTGAAGCGCCGCTGCACAGCCGCCCGCTCAGCGCGGTCCCAAAGGCCCACAGTCAAGAGTAGACACCTGGGTGCTCGAGCATCGCACCCGAGCAATGTCGCGTCACAGGAAGGCAGTCTTGTGCAAGAGACTGCAATCACTTTGCAGGGACTCAGAAGCAGGTATCTGTGCAAATGGCGTTACTTTCATACACTACAGCTGACTTGCATGAACATAAATGCAGCAACACACGACACAGCGCGCAGACCTCTTACGCCGCACCCGCTGCACGTCCAAGGTTCCAAGTCGTGGAAGCTGCTCTAACACTGGCCGCAGGCTACTCTGGCAACTTTTGCCAAGTACATGCTGCCTAGCGCCACGCTAAAGCGTACCCAAAAACAGAGTGGTTGGCGAGCTGGTGACGGGCAAACCCAAAACTATTCAAACTGTCCTGCGGCCGCCTGCGGCTTGGCGCTGTGGCGCTGCCCGCGGTGCAGTCAGACGTTCAAAGCCAACTTGGGCAGAGAGCATGCCAGGAGCGGCTGCTTGCCACATACAGCTCCAGCGCAGGCAGGGCACGCCCATACACCGCGTTGCATACAGGGACAGGCCGGCCAGGTCTTACGCTGCAGGGCACAGCGGGCAGCCGCCTGGCAGGCCGCGCAGCTGGGGCCTGACAGGGCTGGCAGCGGCGGCACGGCAGCAGGCTGAGAGGCGCGGGGCTGGGGCCGCCCCACCTGGGCGGCGCGCGCGCCGCGGTGGGCACTGCACGGGGTGCCACCGGGTGCAGCGGCAGGCCAGAGAGGCGCTGCGCCCACCTGCCAAGCGCGGCGCGGCGCTAGGTCAAGCCGCTCCGCGCGCACGACTGCGGGCACCCGCAGCATCCTGCACATAGCCCTAGGGTATGCACCGCGTCACCCCAGGCGCACACGGTCCCAGCAGCACGCATCCCAGGGCACGCGCCAGGCCCGCAGGGACTCACGTCGGGGATGCGGGCCGTCCGGCGCGGCGGCGCGGCTGCGGCGGCGGGCGGCGCGCGCATGGTGCGCCCGCGCGTGCGTGCAACCAGGGGTCCCTGCTGCCAGCGCCTGCCCCGACCTCATCACGCCTCTGGGAGCACACTGCTGCGCACAGCCAGGCGGCAAAGCCAAGCGGCAGAGGCACTGGGCGCCCCACCCGCACCGGCGCGCGCGGCCATGGGGGCCTGACCATCAGCGCCGCAGCCATGGCGCGCGCCGGCGCATGCAGCGCGCAGCATGCAGCGCGGCCGGGCACCGCCCGGCCGCCTGGGCCGGGGGCGGGGCGGCGCAGCCCTGTGCGCGCACACGCCCCCGCCTTCAGCCACGCGGGG